>Ga0308417_1000959_pt1 | contig 20121 bp, 20 predicted proteins | sample HotsprSampleOS65_FD_203528 | JGI IMG/M metagenome (GOLD analysis project Ga0308417, IMG submission 203528) | Hot spring phototrophic mat microbial communities from Octopus Spring, Yellowstone National Park, Wyoming, United States - 20090730_OS65 ... | reverse complement strand
GTGGGGCTGGGGGGGGCGTGGACGGCGCCTCCGTCGAGGGGGGGGGCGGAAGGGGTGAGGTTTGGGAAGAGGGCGATCCCTCGAGCGTGAGCGTCAAGGGTCCAATGCACAGCGTTTGACCGGGTTCAAGGTTCACCCGTCCTTCCACCCGGCGGCCATCAAGGGTGGTGACCCCGGCGGGGAGCGCTTCCGCCCAGACTCCGTGGTTGGTGACGCCTAGGACGACATGGCGCCAGGCCACGCCCTCGGCTGATACGGCGATGGTGTTATCCTCGCTCGCGCCGATCGTATAGATGCCGGGCGCCGGCGCAAACCGTTTTTCCGGTTTTCCTGGAATCTGGAGGCGGATTTCCAGCTCGGGCGCCATGTCCGGGTGAGTCCTCACAGGTTGGGTTTTCGATGGATCTGACGCTGACGATAGAGATTCAATTCGGGCAACACGCTTTCCAGCCGCCGGAAATTGATCTCCGGAAGTTCCTTTTCGAAACTCACGTCTTCCGGATTTCGGAGGGAGAGCGTCAACTGGCCGAGGCCCCGCATATGCTGGATGAAGGTGAGCAGTTCGGCCTCGCGCGGCGTCACCGCGAGGGTCACCATATTGTAACCGCCGGGACGGAAGGGGTCGGTGCCCGATGGCTGGTCGGATCGGGCCAAATAGGACCCGCAGGCGAGGACCGTGACATCTTGGAGGACGGTGAGGGTGACGGTCTCCATCTCTGCCGGCACGCTTCGGGAGGGAAGGGAAAAGGTGCCGAGAATATCCACCCGATCGTTGGGCTGAACAAGTCCGCTGACGGCATCGGGCCCGCTGACGGCGATGGAGACGGCTCGCATGCCGGTGCGAATCATCGGCGCGAGGCCGGTCGGCCGCCGGGCCGCCGCTTCGACATGGGACCAGAAGATGGGCTCATTCTTTCGGACGGGATATCGAAGACGGCGGTCCAGGATGAGGGGGAACTCCTCAGGTTTGATCACGTTGTCACCTACGGCGGTTTTGAACTCCGCCCGTTGTCCCAGGTCCGAATATTTGAGCACGGTTTCGGCCGGCAGATCGCGGGCGGCGACGACGATCTGAACTTTCTCGACCCCTTGGTAGAGGCGGGCACGCTCGGCGGCGAGGTATCGGTGCATGAGCACGGCGGCGAGGAGGCCGACCGCTAGGGAGATGAGCAGGATGGCCTTTTCCTTCATGGCAGGGCTCTCCAGGAAAACGGGAGACGGCTGGGAAGGCGCTCCATTCGATGATGCAGGACAGTAACAAGAACCTGGTGGTCTTGGCGAGACCATTCGGCGGAAAAGGCGCAGAGGTCATTGCCCTTGAGATAGAGAGTGAGGGGGTGGCCGGTCGCTTCTGGAACCGCTGGCTGCCAGCCTTTCTGTCTCAGCCCTTCGGCGAGGAAGGCCTGGGCCTGTTCGGGCGGGAGAGGAGTCTCCCAGAAGAGGGTGGTCGTTTGGCTGCCCTCGTTAGCGAAATGGAAGCGCAGGCGCGCCCCCGGGAAGGACGGAAGATCCTCCGGAATGGCAGGGGGGGCGGAGTCGGGCGTGTTCCGTTCCCGCGTGAGGGCAAACACGAGGGTTTGGCGTTCGCTTTCCTGAGTCATGGCGAGGAGTTGATGGATCCGATCGCCCTCGGCGATGGCGCCCAGCGCCATCGCTTCGCCCGGGATCCAGAAGGCGGTATGGCCGGCTTCGACGGCCTGGTTCAGGATACGGCGGCAGGCCGACTCGAGGGATTCGGGCGCAGCCCACGTCGCCAGCGTGGCGGGGGTGCCGTGGATCAGGACAGGGGTCCTGGAGATGCATTCCCAGCCTATAAAACGTTCCCAGGGAAGCCTGGGGCGCGGCTGCCTCTCGAACACGCGCGCGTTGGAGAGCGCCGGGAGAAGCGCCAGGACGATGGACCCCCAGGCGACGAAGGCTCTCATTCCACTCCCTTTGTCCAGATCAGAAAAACGTCCGAGTCCAGCTCCAGAGTCTCCCGACCGAAAAAGAGCCGTCGGGCAATGGGCAGCACCGGGATAACGGTTCGGGACGAGGAACCCCGGACAAACCCCATGCCGGGAAGAACAGCGGCCGGATCCGCCAGGGCCGAAAAGCGATTCTGAGGAACGAGGCGCGAGAGACGATCGGGATCCACCCGGCCCACGATCCCCTCGGCGAGAAGGTTGGGGTTGGCGAAGATCGGTCTATCGTCCCGGGTATAGGGGGAACCGTCGGGACCGTCGCTCCAATCGCGGATGAAGCGGGGACCGGGCAAGACGGGGGCCAGGTAGACATCGGAGAGCGCGGCCGCACCGGCCCGCGCTCGCGCGTCCAGAATATTTCGAAGATCCCGGCGGGCGATGGCGCCGATCTGAACAAGGGCGGCGATCAGGATCAGGAGGGCGACCAACCCGACCGCGAACTCCACGAGGGCCTGGCCCCCGTGGGACGAACGTGCGAGGGAGGGTTCCATGCGCATGATCAGTGGCCTCTCCGGGTTCCTCCGCTTCCTCCGCCACCTCCCCCTCCTCCGCCCGGCGGAAGGCGGCAGAGGTGGCTGTACTGGCGGAGCCAGTCGAGCCCTTCCTGACGGAAGGCGGCCTCTTCCCAAGTGCGGAGCTGGTCGCAGTACCAGCAGTTCGGGGAAAGGGCAGGGGGGCCTTGTTGCAGGTAGGGGCCGAGGTGGAGGCGAATGTGAATACCCCAGCCGGGGCGGCTGCCGCCCCCGGGGGCGGAGGAGGTGTCCACGGGAATCAGGCGCACATCATGAAAGGCAGGCAGGACGAGTCCGTAGCGGTTGGGGGGAATTGTTCGGTCGCCGAAGGAGCCAAACGGTTTGGCGGCCGCGGTCCATCCGACGGTGGTTTCACCGGCGCCAGGCGAGAGACGCCGCATCGTGGCTTCGATCCGAACGGCGGCATCCGCCCCCGCGACATTAAAAGCGTCCCGGACTGGCTCGATGAAGGGAAACCCTTCAGGAATGCGATCAGTCCACGGGAACCAGTCGGACTCCCGGTAGCAGAACCAACGGGTTTCGACCTGAACAATTTCGGGTGGGATGAGCCGCCCGGTCAAGCCGCTCAAGCGATCGGCCCACCCGGTGGCTCGCGAGCCAGCGCTTCCGGACCCGGAAGCGGGAAGCCCGACAAGGCGGGTGGCGGTTCGAAGTCCGAGTCCGAAATATTCGGAATTGATCGGCTCGGGGTCGTCAAAGAGGGGCAGAGGGGGCCAGTCGCGCCACGAGCGGTAGGTTTGGAGGAGAGACATGGCATGGAAGTAGAACCAGCACCAGTCCCGGGAGGCGATGGCGTCATAGAAGGCGGGGTTCAGGAGAAAGTGATCGGACAGGGCGATGTCGGTGTACAGCCGGCGGTTTTCCGGATCGGCGGCGATGCCCATCTGGCCGATGATCGTCAACATGTCCGCGTAGTCGTCCCAGGCGCTGGGCGTTCCTAGCGGGGTTTCGTAGGGCGGCGTATAGCGGATGGGGTACTCGCGGCGAACCAGGGCGGCGTGTTCCAGGAGAGTCCGGGTGAAGTCGGGATGGACATGGATGCCGTTGTTTTTGGCGGCGAGTTGAGCCGCGGCCAGCCCGGTGAGGGGTCCGGCCAGGCAGAGGCGTCCCTGGAGGTTGGCGACGGCCTCGGCGAGGGGGCTGTTGGAAAGGCCGCGGTCCAGCGCATCGGCGAGAAGGGCGGCCTGCACGAGATTCAGTTCACCGATGAGGTTCAGTGAAATGGCCTGCCAACGGGCGGCGGCCAAAGCCGCCGCATCGCCGCCATTTCGGGCGAGGTGTTTGACTCGGAAAATTTTGTGGAGATCGAAGTTCCACAGCCCCACGACCGTCAGGATGACCAACACGACCACCAGCAGAATGAGGACCTGTCCGCGTTGCGGGTGGCGGAAGGAGGTGCTAGGGCGTGTCATAGCCGAGATAGAGGGGATAGTGGTTTTCAAGGTCGGCCCGCCCCGCCAAGCGGATGCGTCGCTCCCCGATGAAAAGGCGGGGCAGAGGCATTTGGATATCAAGCGGCTGGTCGGTATGGACCGTCACCTGTGGCGCCCGGAGGTCGAGAACGGCATGGCGGATCTCCTCCCATTGGGCATAGTCCAGGATGGCGGGGAGTTGCCCATAGGTTTCGGCGCCAAGGAAGAGGGGGATGCGCGAAACTTCAACGGGCAGTTGAGGGGAGCGGGGCTGGGCGCGCAGGGCCATCATCCAGGCATCGCCGGGCCGCTGCGCCTGGAGGACTGGCGCGATTGGGGTGGGCGCGACGGCGGGCTGGAGGAGGGGTCCGGCGTTTGGAATCGAGGCGACGCGAACGACCTTGTGCACCATGAACGCGTTGAACCCCACTGCGCGTGCCCGGGCCCCGCAGGAGGCCGCATATTCCAGAATCTCCTTGGCCGCGGTGAGCCTGGAAAGTTCCAGAAGGCCGAAAAAGATCAGGCACAAAAAGACAAGGATGAGACAGGTCTCAACCAGGGATTGGCCGGTCTTGCGTTTCATAGACCCATCCCTTCGACGGCCTTTGGGGCCGTCCGGTACGGTTTATTCGAGGCCGGGAAAGGCCGCACCCAACCGACTCAATTACCCATGTCTTTCAGGTATTGCTGGGAGTCGGTGGCCTGGCCCGGCTGCCCGCCGAGTTCCTCGGTCGCTCCGCGGAAGAGCCCCTGGATCCGATTGCCCAGCGCGGCGACGACGACGATGGCCGCCAGTGCGATCACGACCAGGATGATGATGTATTCCGTCATGGTCTGACCGCGTTTTCGGAAGGCTGGAGTGTTCATGGCGCTCCTCGTTTTTGACCTCGTTTCTATTATAACAAACCGTTGGCCGTGCTCCATTATTGTTTTCACGGGTATTCGGAAGCTACCAACTCCAAAACCCGGCTGCTCCACTCCTTGAATGTGTAGAAGAAAATGGCTGCCATCGCGATCACGGCGATTAAGGTCGCGAGCGCAATGGCGTATTCAGCGAGGGTCTGACCGTGACGTTTCCCCCATCTCATAGGCCTATTAAACCACAGGCCGCAAAGGGGGTCAACCGTGCTGTAGCGCGCCTTTATTCTTGCCGGCGTTTGAATTCATCCTTTAGAATAAAAGCTTTTGAGGAAGTGCCATGAGCGAAAGCCAGGGATTGGGTCGAGCCGAAAGTCCCCTGACGGAGCGCGAGGCGGCGGCGGTTTGCGAGGCGGCGCTGGCGGAGTGGCCGGTGGAGGGCAAGCGGGTCCTTCTTTTGGTGCCGGACCACACTCGGACCTGTCCGCTGCCCATGATGTTCCGGCTGATTTATGAACGGCTTGCGCCGCGGGTTCGGGAGCTCAATGTCCTGATCGCGCTGGGCACGCATCCGCCGATGTCGCCGGATCGGATTTGCGCGCTGATGGGAATCACGGCGGCGGAGCATCGGAATCGCTTTGCGAAGGCCCGCTTTTTCAATCACGAGTACAAAAATCCCCATGCGCTGGCGGACGTGGGGCACCTTACCCGCGAGGAGATCCGAGCGATTACCGATGGACGCTTCGAACTGGATGTTCGGATTACGGTCAACCGGATGGTGCTCGAGCATGACCTGGTGATTATTGTCGGACCGGTTTTCCCGCATGAGGTGGTGGGGTTCTCGGGAGGCAACAAATATCTTTTCCCTGGCGTCTCCGGTCAGGAAATCATCGATTTCTTCCACTGGCTTGGCGCGGTCATCACGAATCCGGTCATCATCGGAAACCCATGGACGCCGGTTCGGAAGGTGTTGGACAAGGCGGCGAGACGGCTGCCGGTTCCCATCCGGGCGTTCTGTCTGGTGGTGAAGGGGCATGATCTGGCGGGGCTTTATGCGGGGACGGCCGAGGGGGCCTGGAGCGCGGCGGTGGAACTTTCCCGGCAGTTGCACATTCGCTATTACGACCGGCCTTTCCATACGGTGCTCTCCTGTGCGCCGGCCATGTATGACGACCTGTGGACGGGTGGTAAGTGCATGTACAAGTTGGAGCCGGTGGTGGCGGACGGCGGGACGGTCATCATCTATGCGCCGCATATCCGGGAGGTATCGGAGACCCATGGGGAGATCATTCGCGAGATCGGATATCACACGCTGGACTATTTTCTCAAGCAATGGGACCGATTCCGCCACTACCCCTGGGGTGTTCTAGCACACTCGACGCATGTCAAGGGCATCGGCCGCTATGACAACGGCATCGAAACACCTCGCGTCGAAGTGATCTTGGCCACAGGGATCCCGCCGGAAGAATGCCGTCGAATCAACCTGGGCTATCGCGATCCGGCCTCGATTCGGATGGCCGATTTTCAGAACCGGGAAGAGGAGGGGATTCTCTGCGTGCCGAAAGCGGGCGAGATGCTTTACCGTTGGAAATATGCGCCCCCTTACCTCGGGGGGCCTTTGTCGTCGTAACGTCAAGGAGACCATGCACATGAGCGTCGAATTGCCGGTGCCCATCTCTCTGGCCGGTCGAACCGCCGTCGTCACCGGCGGCGGTGGCGTGCTCTGCGGGTATATGTCGAAAGTGCTGGGTTGGGCCGGCGCGAAGGTGGCGGTGCTCGATCTGCGAGCCGAGGCGGCCCAGACCGTTGCTCGCGAGATCACGGCCGACGGGGGAACGGCCATGGGTGTGGCCGCCAACGTCCTGGACCGGCCAGCGTTGGAACAGGCGGCGGAGGAGATCGAACGGCAGTTGGGCCCGCCGGACATTCTGGTCAACGGCGCGGGCGGGAACCACAAGCTGGCGACGACCAGCAAAGAGCGGCTGGAGCCGGGCGACCTTCGCGCAAGGGCCGAGGGGGTGGTCACCTTTTTCGACCTCGATCCCAAGGGCGTCGAATTTGTCTTCAATCTCAATTTCCTCGGGACGCTGCTTCCGACTCAGGTTTTTGCGCGGCGGATGGCCGAGCGGGGCGGGGGGGTGATCGTCAACATCTCCTCCATGAATGCCTTCAAGCCCTTAACGAAGATTCCGGCGTACAGCGCGGCCAAGGCGGCGGTCAGCAACTTCACGCAATGGCTGGCGGTTCATCTGGCCCCCGTGCGCGTGCGGGTGAACGCGATTGCGCCCGGCTTCTTCCTGGCGGATCAGAATCGGGCGCTCCTGACTCGGGAGGATGGTTCGCTGACGCCGCGCGGGCAGACGATCATTCAGCATACGCCGATGGGTCGCTTCGGGAATCCGGAGGACCTGGGCGGCGCGTTGCTGTTCCTGTGTTCGGACCGGGCGTCCGGGTTTGTGAATGGCGTGGTGTTGCCCGTGGATGGCGGTTTCAGCGCGTTCAGCGGTGTGTAGAGAATTCGGAACAGGAGTATCAACGATGACAGCTCAGGCGGATATCGGCGTGGTCGGACTGGCGGTGATGGGGGAGAACCTCATCCTTAACATGGAGAGCAAGGGCTTCACAGTCGCCTGTTTCAACCGGACCGTGAGCAAGGTGGATGATTTTCTCAACGGCCGGGCCAAGGGAAAGAAAATCATCGGATGCCATTCGATTCCCGAGTTTCTGGCCGCGTTGAAGCCCCCGCGCAAGATCATGCTCATGGTCAAGGCGGGGAAGCCGGTGGACGAGTTCATCGAACAGTTGCGGCCGTATCTGGCGCCCGGCGACATCGTGATTGACGGCGGCAATACGCACTATCCAGACACGATCCGCCGAACCCGGGCTCTGGCCGAGCAGGGCATCCTGTTCGTGGGGACGGGTGTCAGTGGCGGAGAGGAGGGGGCTTTGTTGGGGCCGTCGCTGATGCCGGGAGGAAATCCGGCCGCATGGCCGTCCTTGGAGCCGATCTTCAAGGCCATTGCCGCGAAGGCGGAGGATGGTGTGCCGTGCTGCGCCTGGATCGGGCCCGATGGAGCCGGCCACTTCGTCAAGATGGTCCACAACGGGATCGAATATGGCGACATGCAGTTGATCTGCGAAGCCTACGACTTGATGGGGCGCGGGCTCGGCATGACGCCCTTCGAGATGCACAAGGTTTTTGCCGAGTGGAACCGTGGCGTGCTCGATTCCTACCTCATCCAGATCACCCGGGACATTCTCGCCCGCACGGATGAGGAGACTGGAAAGCCCATGGTGGATGTGATCCTCGACACCGCCGGGCAGAAGGGCACCGGCAAATGGACCAGCCAGGCGGGCCTCGATCTGGGCGTTGGCATTCCCCAGATTGCGGAAGCGGTGTTCGCCCGATGCCTCTCGGCGATCAAGGAGGAACGGGTTGCGGCCTCGCGCAAATTGACCGGACCCCGGGCTCGGTTCCGGGGGTCTCGCAAGGTCTTTTTGGATCAGCTTCGCCAGGCCGTCTATGCCTCCAAGATCTGCTCGTACACTCAGGGCTTTCAGCTCCTCCGCGCGGCCTCGGCCGAATACCGGTGGGATCTCAAGTTCGGCGAAATCGCCATGATCTGGCGGGCCGGTTGCATCATTCGGGCGCGTTTTCTGGGCCGGATCAAGGAGGCCTTCGATCGTCAGCCGGATCTGCCCAGCCTTCTGCTCGATCCCTATTTCCGGCGTGTCGTAACGCAGTCCCAGGACGCCTGGCGAAACGTGATCAAGACGGCCGTGACGCTCGGCATTCCGGTGCCGGCGATGGGGACGGCCTTGAATTATTACGACATGTACCGTTCGGAGCGGCTGCCGGCCAATCTGCTTCAGGCCCAGCGGGACTATTTCGGCGCCCACACATTTGAACGGGTGGACAAACCCCGCGGCCAGTTCTTTCATGTGGACTGGACGGGGCATGGAGGGACGACGACGGCCAACGCCTACGTCGTCTGAGCGGTCCGCCCGCGGCGCGTGGTCTTTTTCAAGACGAAGGGGAGGGGCCACAGCGAGCCGAATGTGCGTATTGTGACGGCGGGGGTTCGTCCCTGCATGGCGATGGGGAATCCGGGGGGGACGAATTCCGCCAGGACCTGCCGGCAGGCGCCGCAGGGGGAGGGGGGATGCGGGGAGCGCGGCGCCACGATGGCCAGCCGTTTGAACCGGCGGAGTCCTTGCGAAAGGGCCGCTCCCAAGGCTACCCGTTCGGCGCAGATCGTGAGACCGTAGGAGGCGTTTTCGATGTTGCAACCCGTGACGATGCGGCCGTCCTCTGTTTCCAACGCCGCACCGACGGGGAAACGGGAGTACGGGGCATATGCCATCCGGGCGGCTTTGCGAGCGGCCGCCAGAAGCGGGCCGAAGGGGACGCGCGAGGGGGCTTTCATGATGCTCCTTTTCGCGGAGGGAGCGGCGAGGAAGCGAGCGCACCGAGCCATCGCGCCAGACGATCTCGGGCGCCGGCGCCAGCCGCGACGACCTCCTCATGACGGAGGGGTTGGGAAGAGAGCCCGGCGGCCCGGTTGGTGACGAGTGAAAGGGCCAGAATTTCGAGACCGAGTGAACGGGCGGCAATGGCTTCCGGAACGGTGGACATGCCCACCAGATCGGCGCCGATCGAGGCCAGGAAACGCACTTCTGCCGGGGTTTCGTAGGAGGGGCCTGAAACCCCCGCATAAACCCCCTCTTTCAGCGGGACACCGGCTTGGTCCGCCGCCGCACGCGCCCATTCCCGTAGGGTTGAGGAGTAGACCTCGGTAAGATCGGGGAAACGGGGGCCCCAGAGGGGCTGATGGGGACCGCGGAGGGGGTGATCGCCCATGAGGTTCAGGTGATCACGGATCAGGACAAGATCGCCGGGGGCCAAATCCTGCCGGATGCCTCCGGCGGCGTTGAGCAGTAGGATCCGGTTGGCCCCGACGTGGCGCATGAGGAAGAGGGGCAGCAGAACGGGGAGCCATCCCTCCCCTTCGTACCAGTGCCGGCGGCCAAGGAAGACGATCCAATCGGTGCCGGCCCAATCCATCCAGCGAATGCGTCCCTCGTGACCGGCCACCGTTGGGGCCCCGAGGCCGGGGATGGCCGACATCGGACACTCCCCTTTGACCTTCTGCCCGGGGAACTCCAAACCGACCTGACCTGACCCCAGGATTGCGCCCCAGGCGACGGCGATCTTCGGCCAGAGGGCGCGAATCGCCTCCGCCGCCTCTTCGAGGCGGCCGCGGTCGAGATGAGGGAATGAATCCGGAATCATGGCGGCAGCATATCCAGATCCTCGAGCAGCAGAGGCGCCGTCGGAGGCGGGGCCTCGCCGATACGAAAGGCCCGGGCCAGCCAGGGGCGGGCCGCCTCGATCCGGTCCAGGGTGGACGCGTGAAGTTCGGCCAGCGGTTGGCCTTTTTCGACGAAATCCCCGATTTTTTTCAGAGAGGAAACACCGGCATCGGGATCCACCCGATCCTTGGCAGTGGTTCGTCCTGCCCCGAGAAGAAGAACGGCGCGGCCGACCGCCTCGGCGTCCACATCCACGATCCATCCCTGTTCCGGATTGGCAAGAGAGGCCTTGGCGGCCGCCCGTCCTTCGATGGCGGCCGGGTCTTCCAAGAAGGTGGGATCGCCCCCGTGAAGGCGGACCATTTTGGCGAACGTTCGGAAGGCTGCGCCGGTGCGAAGGGCCTGCTCCATCAAGGGATAGGCGTCGGCATCGGTTTGGACGAGACCGCCGAGCCGAAGCATCCGAGCGGTCAGGGCCAGCGTGATCGTCCGGGTATCCTCTGGGCCTTCGCCCTGGAGGATGCGAACGGCTTCCGCGACTTCGACGCGATTGCCGGCCGTCCGGCCGAGCGGCTGGTCCATGGCCGTGATCCAACCGGACACGTGGAGTTCGAGCCGGCGGCCCACCTCCCGCAACGACCGGGCCAGTTCGCGGGCGGAGTCCCGCGCGGTCATGAAAGCGCCTCGGCCGCACTTGACATCCATCACTAGGCCGTTCAAGGATTCCGCCAGTTTTTTGCTGAGAATGCTGGCCGTAATGAGGGGGATGGAAGGGACCGTTCCCGTGACATCGCGGAGGGCGTAGAGCTTTCGATCGGCGGGGCAGAGGCGGGGCGTCTGTCCCATGATTGAGCAGCCACAGGTTTCCACGATGCGGGCGAACTCGGCGGGGGAGAGATCGGTGCGATACCCGGGAATGGACTCTACCTTATCGAGTGTGCCGCCGGTGAGGCCGAGCCCGCGTCCGGAAATCATGGGAACGGCGAGGCCGCAGGCAGCGGCGAGCGGGGCGAGGACGAGGGAGACTTTGTCGCCGATTCCGCCGGTGGAGTGTTTATCGAGGCGGGGGCGGGTCACGTGATGGAGATCGAGGCGGTCACCGGAGTCCAACATGGCACGGGTGAGGGCGGCTGTTTCGTCGAGAGACATGCCCCGGAAATAGACGGCCATGGCCCATGCCGCCGCCTGATAGTCGGGGATTCGACCTTGGGCAAACCCCAAGATAAAATCTCGAATCTGGTCAGGTTCCAGTTCGCAGCCGTCGCGCTTCGCTTCGATGATCCACTGGGGAAGCATGGGCCGATGCTACCGGCTGGAAAGGGAGGCGTCAAGTCCGCGAAGCGGCCAGCGGCCGTCGGCTGTCCGCAATGATCTTGCCTTTCCACTCCCGTGTGGTATAGAGTAGCCCTGATTTTCGGACCGACTCTGTCCAAACGATGAGAATTGTCCATCGAACGCAGAGGTTGCAATGAAAAAGATACTGGTTGCCGTCCAACTCTACTCGGTTCGCAACGATTGCGCGAGGGACCTGCCTGGTGTTCTGAAGGCCGTGGCCCAAATGGGATATGATGGTGTTGAATTCGCCGGGTATTACAACCGGACGGCCGAAGAGTTGCGGGCGATGCTGGATGATGTGGGGCTGAAGGTGGCGGGAGCTCACGTCGGGATTCAGACTTTGCTCGGCGACGAGCTGGAGAAAAGCGTGGCGTTTCATCGGGTACTGGGCAACCGGTTTCTGATCGTGCCGGGGCTACCGACCGAGTTACGTGCGACGGCAGCGGATTGGCGCCGCACGGCCGACCTGTTCAACGAGATCGCGGCGCGGCTGGCTCCTTACGGGATGATGACGGGCTATCACAATCACAGCCACGAATTCAAGCCGATGGAAGGAAAGATTCCGTGGGAAATTTTGTTTGATGCAACCCATCCTGAGGTCTGCATGCAGCCGGACAGCGGCAATGCCCGGGACGGCGGCGCCGACATCATTCCCTATATCCGGAAATACCCAGGCCGATCGCGGACGGTCCACCTCAAGGAATATTCCTCTGACCGCAGCAGGGCGGCCCTTCTCGGCGAAGGCGAAATTCGCTGGATGGATCTCTTTGATGCCTGCGAACGTGTCGGGGGCACCGAGTGGTACATTATCGAGCAGGAGACCTATTCTCATCCGCCCCTTGAGTGCATTCGGATCTGCCGGGAAAATCTGCGCCGACTGGGGCGGTGACCGATGTCGAGCGGGATAAGGGAAACGGCCTCAGGGATGTGGGGCAACAGGCTTTCCGATCTTCCAATGTCCTGTCCAGACTGTTCCGTCAGGAAAGGTGAACTGGCCTAAGCCTTCCGGGCGGTCCTTTCGCCAGGTGCCGCTGTAGCATGCTCCGTGGGAATCCGTCCAGGCGCCGGTACCTTCCAGAAGTTGGCCCTTGTGCCAGAGGCCAGTCAGGGCACCGCCCTGCGCAAAGTAATAGACCCCTTGCCCGTGAGGCCGATCGGCCTTCCACTCTCCCTCATAACGGTCACCGTTGGGGAAGGTGGCCTGACCGCGGCCGTTTCGCCGGTCGGACATCCACTCGCCCTCATATCGCGACCCATCGGGAAGGACCGCTTGCCCTTGCCCTTCACGTCGGCCCTTTCTCCACTGGCCGACGTATTGCTCGCCGTCGGGGAAGAGCAGTTCGCCGAAGCCGTCGAAACGGCCGCGGTTTACGTTTCCCGTATAAAGGGTTCCATCGGGGTAGAGCATGATCGTGGTTGAACGGAGGGGTTCTTGGGTTGGCGAAGAGGCGGCGGAGCGATTCGGAAATTGAAGCCGTCGGACCAGTTCCGGGGCTTGGAGTTCGATCGCCCGTTGGAGGGGCGAGGGAGAGAGTGCTGTGGAGGCGCCATGTTGGAGAAGGAGATCCGCCACCTCCGCGGCATCCTGAGGGGCGCACCAGTGGAGGGGGGTTTCGCCGGACACCGTACGGGCGTTCGGATCGGCGCCTTTTTCCAGGAGAAGGCGGGCCATTTCGGGCTGATTGAGGTAGGCGGCGAGGTGGAGGGGAGTGATTCCTCGAGGATCGCTGGCGCGCGCATCGGCCCCATGGGCAAGGAGCAGGCGAACGGTCTCCACGTTGCGCGATAGGATGGCCATGTGGAGAGGAGTCCACCCTTCATCCGTGCGGTCATGGATCCGATCGGGCTCGTTCTGGATCGCCTGCCGGACAGCGGCGGTGTCGCCACTGAGAAGATCGAATTCGAAATCCCAGGGTTCGGCCAAAAGAGAGGATTCCCCATTCAGCCACAGGCGGATAAGGAAAAGAAAAAGAGTCCCCCCACGCCCTCTCCTGAGTCGCACACGATCTAACCTGTTGACCAATGTCATGGATGATATCGGTGGTGAGCCGGGCACGCGAGCCGGGATCTCCGGCCAACCGGCGTCTGGTTTACGGTGTACTGAAACGGACGTCGGCCGTCAATCGGGAATCGTCCGTTGGAAGGGCTGGAATCCGCCGCCCGAACCGGCTTATGGAACGTCAACCCTCAGGCGGTAGAAGAGACAGTCGGAAAGTGCGTTGGTGTCCTGGAGGAACATTCGTCTTCCGCTTCCGCGGGTAGGTCCGGCGCCCCGAACCTCGGTCCAGACCTGATCGGTCAGACTGGTCGTGGCGAGCAGGCGGTAGAGGCGATGAGCGGAAGAGTCGAACCATAGGGTGAAAGGCGTCGTGTTGGATACGGCGACGATTTGCAGATAGGAGGATCTCAGGAAGGGGTCTGTGTCGGCCACATACTCGGCCCAGTTGGAGTAGCTGTCGCCGTCGTAGTCCAGATCTCTGTCCTCTTCGGAGCGGGGGTCCAACCCATGCCGATGTTCCCAATCGTCTGGGATATCGTCTCCGTCCGTATCCGTGGTGGCGCCGTCGTATTCGAATGCTCCCATATCCGGGCGAGGATCGTCGTTGTAATCTCCATCGAGGGGGCGCAGGACGCCGTCGAGATCGTTGGTCAGGGGCGGAGATGAAAAGGCCGCGCGGTCAAGGCAGGGGGAGCCATAACGGAGGTGGAAGTTGTCGTCGTTGTCGTTTTGAAATTCGGGGTCTGCTTCGGTATTGCCTGGGCCGGGATGGGCGGGGTAGAGACACGAATAAGAGACCGAGGGCAAGCCGGATTTACAATAGAGGTTCTGCCCTGCGGGAGCCTGATTGAAGTAGAGGATTGAGTTTTGAATGAGTGTGCCGCTTTCACAAGCCACTCCGCCTCCCTGAAGGCCGGCGTTGTTTCGGGCGATCGTGAGATGGCGGAGTTGAGCATTGCCGAGAGCCCAGATTGCGCCCCCGGCGGAGACGGCGGTATTTCGGTAAAAGAGGCTGTTCACCGCCTTGGACCCACTGTCGAGAACGAGGGCGCCACCGCTTGCTGCTCGGTTTTCCCAGAACCGACCTTCGGCGAGTGTTGCCTCTTGAAGCGTGGCGCCGCCCCCTTCGATGGCGCCGTTTCCGACAAACCAGCATTGTGAAATGACCGCCGATTGGGCATAGGCCCCCCCTCCACACCGGTCAATCACTGGTCCTTCGGCAGCGGTGAATCCGTTGGAAAGGGTAAAACCGATCAGCGCCGAGCCGGGTTGGAGCCATGCGCCGCGGATGGCGGCTGGACCGTTGGTGCGGACGGGATCGGGTTGACCAACGATCACCGTGCGAGCGGGGCCGGCGACGCTGCGGAGAGTGACGCCGGAGGGGATCAGGGCGCGATTGGTCAGCGCCGAGCCGGCGACAGGGCGGCCGCCTTCGGAGTAGACGCCGGCGGCCACCCAGACGGTATCGCCGGTCTGAGCGACGTCGAGCGCATTCTGCAGGATCCGGGCTGCGGTCGCCCAGTTGGTGTAAGGGAAGATATTGCCGCCGTCAGGGGAGACGTAATGATCGGGGGTTTCCGCGACTTCCAGGATCAGAACGCCAGGCGTATTGGTGGCCAACCAGGCGTCATACGGAGCGGGGACGCCTTCGATGGCGACGGGACCCAGCTCCAGCGTGCCCGTGTAGGAGAGGAGGGGATAGGAACCGGCGGTAAAACCCGGCCCGGCTTGAACGACGAGGCGGCCGTTGACAGTCGCATTGCCCTGAACGACGAGAAAATCATTGCTGGAGGAATAACCGGGCGCGTTCAGATCGTACACCAATCCCGCCGCGTTCGAACAGACCAGGGAGCCAACGGTGAGCGTGCCGGCGCTCGAGCCGGGACGGATCCAGCCGTCATCCTGAACCACGACGGTTCCCTGGATGCGACCGGTGCCTTCGAGAGCTCCTCCCCCCTGAACGATGACGGTGCCGCTTCCGGTGCCGGATCCGGTGGAGTTTTCCACGCGGAGCGAACCGGCGAGAACCACTGTGCCCAGGGTATAGGTGGAAGGTTGGCGGAGAGTGAGGCGTCCGTTGCCCGCCTTGATTATTCCGCCGTTGGTCAGTTCGGTTTCGACGAGGACATCCGATTCCTCGGGCCCGTCGGCAATTGTGACCGTTCGTAGGGCGCCATCGAGGGAGAGGACACCGCCTGACAGGCGGGCACCCTGCGTCGTGCCGGTATAGGAGAAATCTCCGCGGAGGGTTAGGACGCCCCCCTCCGAAAGCCACTCGCCGCCGGTCATGGTCAGGTTGGTAACGCTCGCCGAGTAGGTTCTCATGAGGAGTCGTCCCTCCGGTTCAATCCTGACGGAGGCGCTCGAACCGAATGAGCCGGAAGAGCCCAGTTCAACTGTCGCGTTGGTGGCGCCGCCGATCCGGAGGAGTCCCGGAATGGCCACCGCCGATCCGCTTTTCTGGATGTAGAGCGTGCCTTCCGCAACATGGCCGGTTCCCGAACACGTATTGTCTGTGGCTCCTCCCAGCGCAAGCGTTCCTGAACCGATCTTGGTCCAATTGCCGGCTCCCTCCAGCGAGCCCATAAGGGCCAGTAGAGAGCCGGTTGGGGCTCCCACAGAGGCTGATGCCGTAAAGGTGATAGGACCATAGAAGAAACCGGTTCCGGATAGGATGTGCATCGCTCCCGCATTGCCCCAGCCGTTGCCGGCCAGACTGAGGGGCTCGGCGGATTGGTACAGGATCCCATCGGATATGACCAGGGAGGCGCCTTCGCGAACTTCGGTGCCCGAGGACGGCGAGCCGAGCGCATTTTGGTGGGCGACGATGAGACGCCCGCCGGTCACGGTAATCGCACCCGAGAAACCGTTGGAGGCGGCAAGCCTGAGATCCCCGTTGCGGTGCTTGTACAGCGGTCCACTGCCCAGCAGGGGGCCGCCCGCGAGGGTGTAGGATGTTACATTGTTAGAAAAGGTCGTTGACGCTGGGGTCACACCGCCGGCCGCAAGCGTGAGGTTGGAACGCGTCGTTTCCTCGAAAAGGACGTGATCGCCGTTTTCGTAGCGGGCGCGGGCGATGTCAACCCGCCAGTTCACGTCGGAGGTGGACCAGTTGCCATTCATGGCCCCCTCCCAGCGGATCACCGCATTCGAGTAGCCGATCGTCAATTTGGGCCGGGTATCGGGATTGGGAAAATTGCGCGAATCGAATACCCCATAGACCATGGATCCATTGCCGGTGAAATACGATGAGAAGAGGACAAAGCCGCAGTTGGTCTGTCCGCTGGTCCAGGCAAGGACCGACGGGCGAACGTTGAACGGTACCCAGTTGAGGGGTGGAATGCCCTCGCCGCTGCCGCCGGATTTTTTGATTCGCTGTTCACTGTTGCCATCGTCCACCTTGTCGTGCCACCCTCCCGACTCCCACGTCCAGCTTTTCGTTTCCTGTCGGTCGCGGTATCGCCAACTGACACCCTCCTCGCGGTCGCCGGTGCCGGTGTTTTCGTCCCAGTCGTTGGTCAGCCGATAGGGCTTGAGTCCCATCACGTTGTTGAGCTGCATGCTTCCCTCCTTCCGGTAGAAGAGGGCGAGTTCGGCAGTATGGACGCCAGAGCACACCACCATGGGGAGGTGGAAACGGATCACGGTACAGTCCTCGATGTACCCCCCGTCGTTGCTATCGTACCGGACAATGAGGTTGGTGGCGCCTCCGTAATTGTTTCGCCGGCCGGTCGTCTCTTCATTGAGCCAGGCATCGGAGGTTCCTGTATAATCGTAAAGGGCATTGTTCTGAAGCGTGACGATGGCGCCCTGCGCCATCGCAATCCCGAAGAACCCAACCAGAAGAGTCCCACGCATGGCCGCCGACGTTTTCGTGAGACATCCCTCGTGACAATAACGCCTTTGTGACTGTACCAAAAAGAGTGCAAAGCGGGCCAAGGATGTCAAGAAAAAAATAGGCAGATACGAAAGACGGGGAAAGGTTTTGCAAAGCGAAGCGCCGACGAGTATAGTCATGGCATGAAACGGCGATGCGCAACGGTGGAACGGAACACCCGTGAGACGCGGATACAGGCGACGCTCGACCTGGATGGCTCCGGGCGTTGTTCGATTCGGACCGGCATGGGGTTTATGGATCACATGCTTGAGCTTCTTGGCCGCCATGCCCTCTGGAATTTGAGCCTTCGGGCCCGGGGCGATTTGAACGTGGACGATCACCACACCACGGAGGACATCGGCCTGGTGCTCGGAGAAGCGCTGGATGAGGCCTTGGGGGAGCGCCGGGGCATTGCCCGGTACGGGTGGGCTTTGCTGCCCATGGATGAGACGTTGGCCGAAGCCGCCGTGGATCTAGGAGGGCGGCCGTTCCTCGTCTATGCCACCCCTCACAAGCGGCGGATCAAGTCCTTCGACGTCGGGTTGATCGAGGACTTTTTCCGGGCGCTGGTGACGAAGGGACGTATGAATTTGCATGTCGCCGTCCGCTATGGCCGGGATCCGCATCACGGATTCGAGGCGATGTTCAAGGCGGTTGCACGTGCGCTTCGAATGGCGGCGGCGCAGGACCCGCGGGAGTCTGGGATTCCTTCCAGCAAAGGCCGGCTCTGATCTTAGGTCTTTTTCTACGGCATGACATGATCACGGTGATTCCTGCCATTGATCTCAAGGATGGCCAATGTGTCCGGCTCCGGCAGGGGCGGACTGAGGACAAGACCGTTTACGGGAGCGATCCGGCGGCCATGGCCGGCCATTGGCGGGCCGCCGGCGCGCGTTGGCTTCACGTGGTGGATTTGGACGGCGCATTTTTGGGGCGGCCGGTTCACAGCGATCAGATTGCGGCCATAGTGAAAGCAATGGGGCCGATTCCGGTGGAAGTGGGCGGGGGGATTCGGGAGGAGGCGCATATCGAGCATCTCCTGGAGTTGGGGGTACGGCGAGTGGTGGTAGGGACGCGTGCCTGCACGGATCCGGATCGGACCGCCGGTTGGATTGCCCGCTATGGGGACCGCCTGGCGGTGGGGATTGACGCGCGGGATGGGAAGGTGCAGGTCCGGGGGTGGGTCGAGACAACAGATATGTCGGCCATTGCCTTGGGGCGGCGTCTGTCGGACGCGGGACTCCGGACGCTGATCTATACCGACACGGCGACGGATGGGATGCTGAGCGGCCCGAACCTGGCGGCCATCGAAGCGCTCAGCCGTTCGGTCGCCTGCGAGGTGATTGCGTCGGGAGGGGTAGCTGAGCCGGCCCATGTGCGGCAGCTCCGCGCCCTTGGCTGCCCCAATCTGGTGGGGGTCATTGTTGGCAAGGCGCTCTATGAGGGGCGGGCCGACCTGGCGGCCTTTCAGGAGGCAGGGGATTGAGGACTACGCCGGCGGAACGCCCTGAACTTTGTTCGTTTCCCAGTGGGTTGCGCGCCGTCGTTTGGCCGATGCGCTCGGTGTCCAGTGTGGCCGTTGGCTTTTGGGTGACGGTGGGCGGACGCCACGAGCCGGAGCCTCTCTGCGGCATCAGTCATTTTTTGGAGCATCTGTTGTTCAAAGGAAGCCGGCGGCGTAGCGCCGCGGCGGTCGCCCGGGCAATCGAGGGCCGAGGAGGGGATTTCAATGGGTTCACTCAGGAGGAGACGACCTGTTTTTATGCCCGGGTAGAAGCGCGACATGAAGAGACGGCGTTCGAGGTGCTGGCCGATCTTTATCGGAGGCCTCGTCTGGCCGAGGCCGACATCGCCAGCGAGCGCGAGGTCATACGCGAAGAGATCAGGCTCTATGACGACCAGCCCTCCCAACTGGTGGAGGAGCAGCTTCAGGCGCTTCTCTGGCCCGGCCATCCGCTCGGGCGTCCTCTGACCGGTACCGAGCCTGCGCTCGATCGGATCGGACGTTTGGAACTGGTGGACTATCATCGCAAGGCCTACGTGCCTGGCGCCACCATACTTGCATTGGCGGGGGGGACCGATTGGCGATGCTGGAGGCGCCGTCTCGAGCGGTGGGTTCGGGATTTCCGTGTGATGAGGAAGCCCATCGTCGCTCCCAGGGTCTCGGACCGGCATCCCCAGGAGCGGGTGGGGCTTATCCGCAAACCGGTCGAACAGACGCACCTGGCCCTCGGCATCCGCCTGTTCGGGCGACACGATTCGCGTCGTTACGCGCTGAAACTGCTCTCGGTGATCCTTGGTGAAAACATGAGTTCCCGGCTGTTCCGGGTGATCCGTGAGCAGTATGGCCTTGTCTATGCCATTCAGTCAGCGGTCTCGCTGTTTGCCGAAACCGGTGCGTTGACGATTTCGGCCGGGACGGAGCCGAAGCATGCTCCGCGGGTCCTGGCACTCACCCTTCGGGAGGTCCGGCGTCTGGGCGACGAACGCGTGGGGGAGCGCGAGCTTCGGCGCGCGAAGGACTTCACGGCGGGCCAGATGCGACTGGGGCTGGAGAGCTCGACGCGGCGAATGCAATGGGCGGGGGAGTGTGTGGCGGCCTATGGGCGCGTTTTGGATCCCGACCAAGAGATCGCCGCGATGAGGGCGGTGACCCCGGATGCCATTCAAACGCTGGCGCGCGATCTGGTTCGGCCGGATCGTGTCAGTCTGGCCATCGTCGGGCCGGATGCCGAGCCCACGGCGCAGCCGGTCTGGGAGCGGCGGCTTCTGGAGGGGCTTCGGTAGGATCCACTCGGGGGCTAACGGCGGACGGTGATGACGCAGCCCG
>Ga0308417_1000957_pt1 | contig 20147 bp, 21 predicted proteins | sample HotsprSampleOS65_FD_203528 | JGI IMG/M metagenome (GOLD analysis project Ga0308417, IMG submission 203528) | Hot spring phototrophic mat microbial communities from Octopus Spring, Yellowstone National Park, Wyoming, United States - 20090730_OS65 ... | reverse complement strand
CCCCGGGTCTCGACCAGGGCCCGCTCGCCGAGCGCCTTGGTGTAGGCGTAGGCGTCCGGCCAACCCAGCGACGCCGCCCGGGCGCGGCCCGCCTCGACCATCCGGTCGGCCACCCACCGCTGTCGGAGCTGCTCGGTCTTCTCGGCCAGCAGCGGGCCGCCGGCGGCGCCGAGCTCGGCCCTGGCGCAGGCCCGCAGCTCGGCCAGCTTCTCGGGGGTGCGGCTGTCGGCCTCGGCGTCGAGCCGGGCGCGCCGGGCGCCGTCGACCTCGCGGCGCCAGTCGACGTCGACGAAGAACGGGCTGTCGGTCACGAGCTGCTCGGGGGCGGCACCGCGGCGGTTGCCGGCCACGTAGCAGGTCGACACCGCGATCAGGTGCGGGGTCACCCCGAGGTCCCGGCACACGGCGGCGATGCGCATGGGTCCCAGCAGGTTCACCTCGACGGCGACGTCGAGGGGGGAGTCGAACGACACCGTGGCCGCCGAGTGGATGATCGTGTCGCACGAGGCGAGCACCGCCCGGCCCTCGTCGTCGAGGTCGAGGCCGTCCCGGCTGACGTCGCCTGCGACGGCTCGGATGCGTCGGGCGGTCATGGCCGCGAAGCCGTCGGTGCCGAGCTCGGCCCGGAGCCGGTCGAAGGCGTCGTTGCGCAGGATCTCGCGCTGCACCCGGGCCTCGACACCGGAGCGCCGACCGGGCCGCACCAGCAGCACGATCTCGCAGTCGGGCACGCAGCGCAGCAGCCGCTCGAGCACGTTGGTGCCGAGGAACCCGGTGGTGCCCGTCACGAACAGGCGCGCTCCGGCGAGGCTCTCGGCGATCACCGCCTTTGTCTACCATTTGGTAAGTGGCGAGCGAAAGCGTCCCCCGGATCCCCACGCGCGAGCGGGTCCTCGAGGCCGCCCTCGTGTCGTTCGGCACCCGCGGCTACGAGGCCACCTCCCTCGACGCGCTCGCCGCCGAGCTCGGTGTGCGCAAGCAGACGATCCTGTACTACCACCCCTCCAAGGCGGACCTGCTCGACGCCGTCATCGACCGGGCCGCCGAGGACCTGACGGCCACCCTCGAGGAGGCCGTTGCCCGTGCCGGGGACGGCTTCGCCCGGGTCGAGGCCCTGGTGCGTTCGGTGTTCCGTCTGGCCATGCGCCGTCCCGAGCTGCTCGGGCTGCTGCGCGAGGTGAGCCGGCTCGGCCCTCCGGCCGCCACCCGGCTGACGCAGAACCTCGACCCGCTGGTGCAGCGGGCCACCGCCTTCCTCGAAGCGGAGATGGCGGCCGGGCGGATGCGCACCTGTGACGCCCGCCTGCTGCTGCTCAGCGTGTACTCGACGACCCTCGGGGTCGCCACCGAGGTGGAGGTGCTGCGCGCCGTGGGCATCGAGCCGACGTTGCGTTCGACGGCGGTGCGCCGGCGGGAGCTGCTGCGGTTCCTGCGCTCGGCGCTGCTCATCGAGCAGACCTGACGATCCGCCCGGCGCTCCGCCCGGTGTTCAGACCCGGCGGCCCGGTCGGCAGCCCGCCCGGTGTTCAGACCCGGCGCCGTTTGGCCGAGCGGCGGGCGTGGCGCTCCCGGGCCAGGGCGACCAGCTCGTCGATGAGCGCGGGATAGGCGACGCCGGTGGCCGCCCACAGCCGGGGGTACATCGAGATGGGGGTGAACCCGGGGATGGTGTTGACCTCGTTGAGCAGCAGGCCCCGGCCGTCCTCGGCGTAGAAGAAGTCCACCCGGGCCATGCCCTCGCAGCGCATCGCCCGGAAGGCCCGCACGGCCAGCGTCCGCAGCTCGTCGGCGACCTCGTCGGGCACCTCGGCCGGCACCCGCAGCTCGGCGGCCCCGCTCGCGTACTTGTCGTGGTAGTCGTAGAACTCGGCGCCCGGCACGATCTCCCCCGGCACCGAGGCGCGGGGATCGAGGTTGCCGAGCACGGCCACCTCCAGCTCCCGCCCGGTGATCGCCTCCTCGGCGACGATCCACTCGTCGTGACGGGCCGCCTCGGTCAGCGCGGCAGTCACGGCGTCGGCGCTCGTGGCCTTGGTGACGCCGACCGAGGAGCCCATGTTCGCCGGCTTGACGAACAGCGGCAGGCCGAGCTCGTCGGCCAGGCGGGCGCCGAGGCCCGGATCGGCGAGGTCGCGTTCGTGGACCGTGTGCCAGCGGGCCTGGGGGAGTCCGTGGAAGGCGGCGACCTCCTTGGCCTTCGCCTTGTCCATGGCCAGCGCCGAGGCCAGCACGCCGCAGCCCACGTAGGGCACGTCCGCCAGCTCCAGCAGGCCCTGCACGGTGCCGTCCTCCCCGAAGGGCCCGTGCAGCAGCGGGAAGACGACCACCTCCTCGCCGGGCTCGGGGGCGACGGCCGCCATCGGGGCGATCTCGGGGCCCTCGGCGGGCAGCGCCTCGGGCAGCGCCTCCGGCCCGGCGGCGAGGGCCCGGGCGGTGTCCTCGGCGAACACCCAGCGGCCGTCGGGGGTGATCGCCACCGGCCGGATGTCGTAGCGGTCGGGGTCGGTGGCGGCCAGGACGTGACGGGCCGTGACCAGCGACACCTCGTGCTCGGCGGACTGGCCGCCGTAGAGCACGACCAGCCGCATGCGTTCCCGTCCCACCGGGCCGACGCTACTTTGCTCGTCGTGCGCTTCCGTGCCTCCGAGGTCGCCGAGATCACCGGCGGGATGCTCGTCGGCCCCGACGTGGAGGTCGACGGCGCCTCCATCGACAGCCGGGAGCTGCGCGGCGGCGAGCTGTTCGTGCCGATCCTCGGGGTGCGCGACGGTCACGACTTCATCCCCGCCGCCCTCGAAGGAGGCGCCCGCGCCTACCTGAGCGCCCGGGACCCGGTCGGCGGCACCGCCGTGGTGGTGTCCGACCCGGCGGCGGCGCTCACCCGGCTCGGGCTCGAGGCCCGCCGGCGACTCCCGCACCGGGTGATCGGCATCACCGGCTCGGTGGGCAAGACCTCCACCAAGGACCTGGCGGCGGCGGCCCTCGGCGCTCGCCACCGCACGCACGCCAGCGTGCGCAGCTTCAACAACGAGCTCGGTGTGCCCCTCACGCTGGTCAACGCCCCCGACGACACCGAGGCCGCCGTGGTCGAGATGGGAGCCCGGGGCCTCGGCCACATCGCCGAGCTGTGCGTGGTGGGCCGGCCGACCATCGGCATCGTCACGACGGTGGAGATGGTGCACACCCAGCTGTTCGGGGAGCTGGCCCAGGTGGCCGAGGCCAAGAGCGAGCTGGTGGAGGCCCTGCCGCCGTCCGGCGTGGCCATCCTCAACGTGCACAACCCCTACGTGCGCGCCATGGCCGAGCGCACCGAGGCGCAGGTGCTGTGGTTCGGCACCGGCGACGGTGACGTGCGGGCCGACGACATCGAGCTCGACGCCGAGCTGCGCCCCCGGTTCGTGCTGCGCACGCCCTGGGGGGCACAGGAGCTACGCCTCGGGGTGCGGGGTCGCCACCAGGTGATGAACGCGCTGGCCGCGGCCGCCGCCGCCCTCGTGTGCGACGTCGACCTGGCCGAGGTGGCCGAGGGCCTGGCCGGCGCCTCGCTGTCGCCGTGGCGGATGGAGCTCAAGCGCACGGCGACCGGCGCGCAGGTGCTCAACGACGCCTACAACGCCGGACCGGTGTCGACCGAGGCGGCGCTGCGCTCGCTCGCGCACCTCGAGGCCCGGCGTCGGGTGGCGCTGCTCGGGCCGATGGCCGAGCTCGGCGACGAGGGGCCGTCCGAGCACCGCCGCATCGCTGCGCTGGCCGCGTCGCTCGGCATCGAGGTGGTGGCCGTGGGCGCTTGCGACTACGGGCCCGACGTGGTCCACGTCAGCGACGTGGACCACGCCCTCGAGGCGCTGGGCACCCTCGGTCCCGGTGACGCCGTGCTGGTGAAGGGCAGCCGGGTGGCGGGCCTCGAGCGGGCGGCGCATGCGCTCCTCGAGACGTCGGGCCCGCCGGCATAGGGGCCCGCCCCCGGGCCCGCCCCCGGGCCCGTTCTGGCGCGCGTTTCCGGTGCCATGGGCCTTGAGGCGCGCGCCAGAACAGGGGGAAGGGGTCAGGCGGCGGCGCGCCCGGCCCCGGCACCGGCGTCGGGGGCGCGCAGGTCCGCGTACCAGGCGAGCAGGCCGGCCACCGCCGCACCGGAGAGGACCACGGCGGTGATGCTCGTGGCGTCGATGATCGGGCCGGCGACGAGGGCCCCGATCGGCACGGTCCCGCCGAAGGACATCACCCAGATCGCCATCACCCGGCCGCGGACCCGGTCGTCGAGGCGCTGCTGGAGCACCGTCGACAGCGAGGTGACGGTGGCGAAGTAGCAGAAGCCCACGATGAGCGCCATCGGGTAGGCGGGAGCCGGTTCACCGAGGAGCGCGAAGGTGGTGAGCGACACGGCGAACCCGCCGAGGCCGAGGCGCACGATGGTCTCGAGGGCATGCCCGGCGAGGAAGGTGCCGATCGACAGCGCCCCGACCACCGCTCCCAGCCCGAAGCACGCGTAGAGCAGCCCGTAGGCGCCGCTTCGGGGGGCGATGCCGAGGTTGTCCTCGGCCAGCACCGGCATCTGCACCACGAAGACCAGACAGAAGAACGAGAACAGCGTCATCGTGAGCAGGCTCCGGCCGACCACCCGGTCCCGGTGCGCCACGCGGAAGCCCTCCACCATGCGCCGCCACCCGGTCGGCCCCTCGGTTGCGGGCTGCACCGCCGGCAGCCGGACCCGTGCCAGGGCGCCGATGATGAACACGTAGGTGACGGCGTTGACGAGGAACACCCAGGGGGCGCCGAACCGGGCGTAGAGCACGCCGCCGATGGCCGGACCGATCACCCGGGACAGGTTCATGTTGGCCGAGTTCAGCGAGACGGCCCCGGCCAGGTCGCGCCGGCGCACGAGTGCCGGCAGCAGGGACGAGTAGGTGGGGGCGTGCACGGCCTGGCCCACGCCGATCGCCAGCACGAGAGCGACCAGGGCGACCTTCGACGGATCCTCGGTGGCGGCCACTCCCGCCAGCACCACGGTGAACAGGGTCTGCTCGATGGCGACGGCGATCAGCAGGCGACGCCGGTCGAGCAGGTCCGCCAGCGCCCCGCCGACGAGGGAGAACAGCAGCAGCGGCCCCAGCTGGGCGAAGGCGATGACGCTGACGAACGTGGCCGAGCGGGTCAGCTCGAAGGCGTACGCGGTGAGCACCACGTTCTGCATCCACGAGCCGATGTTGGACAGCAGCGATCCGACGTAGATGGTGCGGAACGTGGGGTAGGCGAGCGCCGCCCGGACCGTGCCGGGCGCGAAGGCACGATCGCCCTCGAGGAACGCGTCCTCGGCGTCCTCGGGGCCCGGCGGGGAGGGTTCGCCCGCGTTCCGGTCGTGCGTCATGCCAGGGCAGGCTAGGGCGCCAGCAGGCGGGCTGCGCGCCCGGCTGGACCCAGCGGTGGTTCCGCTGGTGGCGTGGTCCCTCGCCCGCATCCGCGGTCCGCACGGGTCCGGTTGGCTAACGTGCGCGTGGCCTCGGAGGGCCGGACCCAGGGAGGGGACCATGACGCTGCTCGCAGTCATCGCCGGATCCAGCAGTGACGGGGGCGGAGCAGCCGCCGCCGGGCTCTCGCTGCTGCTCTTCCTCGTCTACGCCGCGTTCTTCGTCGTGATCGTGGCGGGGATGTGGAAGATGTTCGAGAAGGCCGGCCAGAAGGGGTGGATGGCGATCATCCCGATCCTCAACACTTACGTGCTCACCCGGATCGGCGGCAAGGAGATCCTCTGGTTCATCCTGCTGCTGATCCCGTGCGTGAACATCATCGCCATCTTCGTGGTGTCGATGGGCGTGGCCCGCAACTTCGGCAAGAGCGACGGGTACGGCATCGCCATGGCGCTCTTCCCGTTCATCTTCTACCCGATGCTCGGGTTCGGCTCCGCCCAGTACCAGGGGGACCGCACGCCCGTCTTCTAGGGGTGGCCAACCACCGGTCGGTGACCCGCCGCGCCGCCGCGCAACCGCGCAGCGCTCAGCGCAGCGGGTCGGCGGATCGGCCCGCGATCCGGTCCCGCCGGGTGATGAGGGTGCGGCGGTGGCCCGAGACCAGGTAGTCGGGTGAGCCGAGGCTGAAGTCGCCCGGGTAGCGGGGGAACCCGCCGGCGTCGAGCAGCGTGCGGGCGCGACCCGACACGCTGCCGCCCTGCAGCCCGAACTGGGCGAGCAGCCGCTTCTGGGTGAGGCCGCCGCGTCGCTGGTCGAAGGTCTCGTTGGCCCGGCACACCGCCCAGCAGATCGCCGCCGCTGCGGTGTCGCTGCGGCCACGGCGCCGGAACACCTCGGGACCCCCGGTGGCGACACGCCGCAGGACCCGCCGGCAGGCGGTGCGGTGCTCGGTGTCGAGCAGCTCCTCGCAGCACCCGTCGATGAGGCCGAGGACCTCGCCGACACGGTCGCGGATGTCCTCGGCGATGCCGTCCCACGAGAAGCTCTCGTCGGGCAGCGGGGCGTCGTCGAGGGCCTCCAGCGCCTCCGCGCCCCCGACGGCCCGCTCCAGGTAGCCACGGAGGATGGTGTCGAAGTCGAAGGCGCGGTCGGGATCCACGACCCCGGCCGCCGCGAGGAGGGCCATCGCTCCCTGCGGGCGCGGCGAGCGGATCGTGGCCAGGTAGTCCGGCTCCCACCGGTTGACGGCGTCGAGCGTCTCGTCGGTGAGCCGTGCCGGGATCCCGCGTTCGGCGTGGCTGAAGCGGATGAAGGCCCGCATCAGGTCGGGGGCCTTCGCCAGGAAGGCGGCGTCGGCGACGAGCTTTCGCGGGATCCAGTCGACGAGCAGGATCTCGACCGCCGTCGGGCTCCAGCGCAGCGGGTCGCCCGGGCCGTAGTCGCAGCCGAACCACAGGATCGACTCGAGCAGCTCCCGGTGCTCGCGGTCGTCGAGGGACGCACCGAACGGCGAGGCGAAGAAGCGCTCCACGAGCGCCTGGCGTGCGGATTCGTCCCAGTCGGGCCGTTCGTAGCCCCGGCCACCCTCGGGGAGCAGGCTCACCATCCACTCGACGAGCGGGCGGCTGGCGGGCCAGGTGTCGGTCTCGAACGGGGGGAAGGTGATGGCTCCGACCTCGATCGCGTCGGTGATGCGCGTCCGGGCGTCGGCGGGGTGCAGGTCCGTGATGGTCGTGTCCGGGTCGTCGATCCTGGTCTGCATGAACGCCACCAGTTCGTCGATCGGCTCGGGGACCACGAACGCGTCCTTCACGAGCGTGCCCATGTTGTGGTCGATGTAGACGATGGCGGTGAGCTCCTCGCCGGTGGGGAGCCGCAGCCCGACGATCACGTTGTCGCCGTCGCCGAGCAGGTGCGTCATCTGCAGGGTCCGGTACGCCTCGGCGCCACGGAGCCCGTGCACCCACGCAGGGAGATGGTCCGAGCGAGCGGCGAGCACCCGCTCCAGACGCCGTCGCTCGACATCGTCGGCGCTGAGCGCGGCGACGACGCCGAGCAGTGCCGACGTCTCCGGCCGGTCCACGTCGATGAACGTGCCGAGCAGCTCGGCTCGCGACGGCCCCGACGTCGCGCCCCGGGCGGCGGCGAAGGGGTTCTGCTGGCGTGGGTCCACGGCGGTGAGCAGCGAGCTCACGAGGGCGAGCAGCTCGAGGGGGTGGTCGTCGAGCAGCGCCCGGCGGACATCGCCCAGCAGGTCGGGCTCGGGTGCGGGCACCGACCAGCTCTCGTCGGGTTCGGGGATGCGCGGCCGGTAGCCGCCCGGCCTGGTCCCCTTGGGGGTGACCCTCCCCCCTCTGCGGTGCCGTCCTCGCCTGGCCATCCCCCGAGCGTAGAGGGGATCAGCCGTCACCGGTGCCGGACCCGGCCGGGAGCGATCGCGGTCAGGTTCAGCGCAGCGAGGCCGAGGCGCTCGCCCGAGCACGAACGGACGTATGGTCGGGCGCACCGGGCAGCGCCCTGGCGAACACGTGTCCGACGCGTCCCTGCAGCGTGACGGTGACGGTGGCGCCGTCGATGGTGACGGCAGGCGGGGCGGTCAGGTCGTCGAGGACCCGCTGGGCGGCGAGTGACTCGATCACGGCCCGTTCGACCCGGCGACGGTCGAGCCGGTAGCCCTCGCCCCGTCGCAGGCGGTCCTCGTCGAGGCCTGCGCCGACGGCGTCGTTGGCGGCGCTGGCGGCGGCGTGGACGAGCTCCCGGCGCCCCAGCTGCACCGCCGAGAGATCGACGGCGATCGCCGCCAGCACGAGCACCACGAGCACCGCTGCCGGCATGAGCATGAGGGTGCTGCCGGTGTCGCGACCGGCTCGGGGTGGGCTGGTGGTCCCGTGGGGACCGGGGCGGGTGCTCAGCACGAGGCCCTCCCCGGCAGGCCGGCCCGGTAGGGGTCGATCAGCTCGCTGTGGGTGGCGACCGCCTCGAAGCCCTCCCCGTAGCCGCCGACGAAGGGCAGGGTGAGGGTCGGCACCGGGTAGCGGGCGGTGATCTCGACCCGTCCGCAGCGTCCCCACCCCCGACCCGGTGGCAGGGTCACGCTCAGCCGGACGCGGTCCGGGTTGCGGCCGTGGCCGGCGACGGTGTCGCGGGCGGCCCGGTCGGCGAGCGCGGCCGCCGAGACCGGATCGGGTGCTTCGACGTAGGCCCGCACGGCCTCCCTGGAGGCGGCGGCGACCACGAAGCGGGCGTCCACGACGGCCCAGGCGTTGGCGGCCAGCAGCGCGCCCACCACGAACACCAGCACCCCGAACGGCAGTGCCTCGATGCCGGCGAGCTGTCCGGCGTCACCGCGGGCGCGTGGGGTCACGGGGGTGCTCGCCCTGCGGTGGGCCCCGGCCAGGGAGGCGTCACCCCGGGCGCGTGGGGTCACCGGGGTCGTTCCACCCGCACCCGGACGGTGCGGTCCACGCGGTCGAGCCCGACCGGCCCGGCGAGGCCCGGCAGCAGCACCCGCGGGGCCTCGCCACGCACCCGCACCACGACCTCGTCGGCGGTGCTGGCCGACCAGTCGATGCTGACCCGCTCGCCGTAGGCGCCGAGCAGGTCGCGGATGGTGCGCTCGGCGTCGGCTCGCGCAGCGGTCACGGCCAGTGGGTCGGCGTGGTCGACCCGGGCGCCGGCCACCCGTCGGGCCCCGTCGTGGGCGGCGTCGGTGACCGCCGAGGTCGTGAACAGGTTGAGCAGCACCTGGACCGCGAACAGCGCTAGTGCGAGCACCACGGTGAACCCGGCGATCGCCCCGATGAGCCCGGTGCCGTCGTCGCCGCTCACTCGCGGCCGATCTGTTCGACCTTGGTCTGGGTGGTGGCCTCGGTGGTCTTCCACATCCGCTGGAAGCCGATCCACATGGCGGCGCCGAGGAAGGCCATGATCAGCACGGCGATGGCCGCCGAGATCACACCCTCACCGCGCTCGTCGAGCGCGAGCACGCGCAGGCGGGGGGTGAGGTGGGCGTCGAGGTGGGCGGTCAGGAAGCGGACGGTGTGGGACATGGTGGTCAGCCTTTCGGGGTGTGGGGTGCTCAGCCGGAGCTGAAGAGGCGCATCGCCTCGATGAACGGCACGGCGAGGAACAGCACGCCGGGCACGAGGGTCGCCACCGTCACCGGGATCCAGACCTGCTGGCCCCGGCGCTCGATGGCTTCGAGCAGCTCACGCTGCACGTCACGGCGCAGGGTGCGGGACTCGTCCGAGATGAGCCGGCCCAGGTCGGTGGCTTCCCGGTTGAGCGAGAGGACGGCCACCAGCCGGGTGAGGGCCTCGACGTCGGCCACCGCCGCCCACTCGCGCAGCGCCTCGATGTCGGCGAGGCCCTGGCGGATGCGTCCGCACACCCGGGCGAGGTCGGTGGCGCACGCGCCGTGTCCCCGGCGGGCCAGCCGGTCGAGGGCGCCGCCGAGGGAGTGCCCGGCCGAGAGCAGCATGCCGAGCTGCTCGCTCACCACCGGCAGCTCGAGACGGAGCCGTCGCTGGTGCCGGGCGGAGGCCTCGGCCAGGTGCTGCTCGAGCACCAGGAAGGCGAGCAGCGGGCCGCCCAGCAGCATGAGCAGCCCGATCGCCGGCGGAGGGGCCGCCACCACCACGACGATGCCGCCGACCGTGAAGGCGGCGACCGCCCAGCCGAGCTGGCGGAGCCGGAAGGCGGTCACGGTGGTGTCGGCGTGGATCCGCTCGAGGCGCACGGACAGCTCCTCGGTGACCCCGAACGCCCGGGAGACCCTGGCGCCGACCTCCCCGGCCAGCGGGGCGAGCACCTCCTGGACCGAGGCGAGCGCACCCCGGGAGCGGTCACCGACGGGGTCGGCGGCCGCGGCGTAGGGCCGGAGGCGGGCCACGAGCCTGGGCCGGCGGAACCAGCGCAGCTCGCCGAGCAGCAGGGACGACCCGGCCCACACCGCCAAGGCGGGGGCGATGATGAGCCGGCTCATGGATGTCGTCCTCCCCGGGGAGGTTGCTCGGCGAAGACCCGCTCCTCGTCGGGCAGCCGGAGCAACCGACCGGACCACAGCCAGCACGCCAGCACCATCGCCAGCGCGGCGGTGACCGCAGCCTGTCCGAACGGGGTCTGGTACGCGGCCCGACCCGGCCCCACCGACAGCCCGGCGAGGGCCATGCCCAGGGGTACGAGCAGCACGAACCGGCGGGCGAAGCGCACCCCGGCCTGCTTCGCCCGGGCATCCTTGCGGTAGTGGGCATCGAGCCTGCGATCCTCGGCCAGGTCCGCGAGCCGCCCGTCGAGGTCGGCACCGCCGAGCTGGTGGGCCACCAGCAGGGTCTCGCAGGTGGCATCGGCGGTGGGATCGGCGAGCTGCTCCTTCAGCACCGCCAGGGTGCGGTCCAGATCGGTCGACAGCCGCCACTCCCGCTCGGCGGCGTCGAAGGCCGGGCGGAGCTCGGCGGGGGCGGAGCGTCCGACGTCGAACAGGGCCTGGGGGATCGACCGCCCAGCCGAGCCGGTGAGGATCCGGATCTCTTCGATCATCCGTGGCCAGGCGTCCCGGGCGGCTGCCTGCCGGGCGTCCCGTCGTCGGCGCCAGGCCGCCACCGGCACCGAGGCGCTCAGCAGCCCCGTGACCACCGCCGGCACGGGCGCTCCGAACAGGGCCCAGCCACCGGCAGCCCCGACGACGCCGACCGCTGCCACCGCCACCAGGAAGTCCCGTGGGGTCGTGCCGGCCAGACCGGCCTGCGCCAGCCAGGTGCGCAGGCGCGCCCGACCGACCCGGCGGACCCCGGGTCGCGGCGTGGGTGTCACGCCGCGCCAGCCGAGCACCAGGGCGGTGTAGAGCAGGAAGGTGCCGTAGGCGGCGGCACCGACGAGCAGTACCGTCGGCAGCGTCGTCAAAACGGCCTCCGGGGCCCGACGGGGTGGTCGGCGAGCAGCGCGTGCAGGTCGATGCCGGCGAGCTCGAAGGACCGGGCGGCCCGGACCGGCAGCAGCCCGGACCACGCCAGCGGCGCGTCGTGGGCCGGCCGTGAGAACAGGTCGGTCACGGTGAACTGCGTGGCCTCGGGGCCCGCCACCTGATCCTCGACGGCCACCACCTCGGTCACGGCGGGACCGCGCTCGGTCCGGCTGCAGTGGACCACGAGGTCGACGGCCTCGCTCACGAGCGTGTTGAGTGCCGCCATTGGCAGCTGGCCGCCCACCTCGGAGAGCTGGCAGACGAAGCGCAGGCGGGTGAGCGCGGCCCTCGCCGAGCCGGCGTGGATGGTGGTGAACCCCTTGACGCCGGACGACAGCGTGAGCAGCAGCGGGAGGGCCTCGCGGTCGCGGACCTCACCGACGATGGCCACGTCCGGTGCCATCCGCAGGAACCCGCTGACGAGCCGCCGGAGGTCGATCGCCGGTCGGTCGGCCCGGGCCGGCCGGGTCTGCAACCCGGCGACGTTGGGCAGCGGCACATCAGCTTCGAAGACCTCCTCGGCGATCACCACCCGCAGCGTGGGGTCGAGCTCGGCTGCGCAGCACGACAGCAGGGTCGTCTTGCCCGAGCCCGGCGGACCGGCGAACACGATGGTCAGCCCGGCACGCACGCTCGCCGCGAGGAACGCCGCCACCTGCGAGCTGAGCATGTCCCGGGCGACCAGCTCGTCCAGTCGGCGGAACGGCACGCCGGTGAACTTGCGGATGTTGACCATCACGTGGCCGCCGCGGCTGAGGTCGCCGTGCACGATGTGGAGGCGGGCTCCGTCGTCGAGCTGGGCGTCCTGGAGTCCCTCGGCGGGGTCGAGCTTGCGGTGACTGCTCGAGGCGTCGTCGAGCAGCTTGGTCAACGTCCGCAGGACGTGGTCGTCGTCGTGGAAGACCTCGTCGTGGTAGCCGCTCGGACCGCGGTGCCGCCGGACGAAGATCTGATCGGGACCATTGATCATCACCTCCCACACGTCGTCGTCCTCGAGGAGGGTGGTCAGCGGGCCGTAGCGGGCGAGGTTCCGGAACGCCCGCTCGGCCACCACGTCGGGGCTCGGGAGGTCGTGGGGCCGGCGCCCCCGGCGGGCGTCGTCGGACCAGCGGGCGATGGCCTCGTCGATGAGGGCGCGCAGCGCGGCTTCGCCCTCGGGGCCACGCATCTCGAGCGCGATGTCCTTGGCCCGCTCCTGCACCGACCGCTCGATCTCGACGAGCGGCGGCGTCGCCTCGATGTCGCTCCTCGCCATCACCGCCTCCGCAGCGGCGAACCTAGGAAGCCGGCCTCGGCCTTGTCTGCATGACACGTGCCACATCCGCCACGGCACGTGGTCTGTTTGCCACCGAAGGATGTGGAACGCGACTCGGTTCTCACTGATGGCGCGGACATGTGCCCGCACCGCGTCGTCTGCGGCGCACCCCCAACCGAACTGGTTGCGGGATCGGTGCCTCCTGCACCTCGATCCCGCAACCAGTTCGGTCAGGAGGGGTGGGGTCCCGGTCGGGGTTGGGGCGCGGGCAAGATGACAGGTCCGATCCGGCGAATCGAGAGGAGCATCCGTGAGTGAGCCCGCCGTGCTGGTGGAGCGTGACGGTCACGTCGTCACCGTCACCCTGAACCGTCCCGACAAGCGCAACGCCTTCAACGCCGAGGTGCTGTGCCGGCTCTGTGACGCCTGGGATCTGATCGATGGCGACGACGACGTGCGCGTCGCCATCCTCACCGGAGCCGGCGGCGACTTCAGCGCCGGAGCCGACCTCGACCGCCTCGTCGGGGCGCTGCTGTCCGGCAAGCCGACGGAGAACGAGTTCGAGGAGCGGATCAAGCAGGACTTCAGCCTGATCTTCAAGGGCTTCCTGAAGGAGTACCGCCTCGCCAAGCCACTCGTGGCTGCGGTGGAGGGCTACTGCTACGCAGGTGGGACCGAGATCCTGCAGGCCACCGACATCCGGGTGGCGGCCGAGGGCGCCCGGATCGCGATCACCGAGGTCCAACGGGGCCTGTTCCCCATGGGCGGCTCCACGGTCCGGCTGGCGCGCCAGATCCCCTGGACGGTGGCGATGGAGCTGCTGCTCGTCGGCGAGCCGATCAGCGCGCGGCGCGCCTACGAGGTCGGCCTGGTCGGCCACGTGGTGCCCGACGGTCAGGCGCTTGCCCGAGCCCGCGAGCTGGCCGAGCGCATCGCCGCCAACGGCCCGCTGGCGGTCAGGGGGATCAAGGCCTCCGTGCTCGCCAGCGAGGCGCTGTCGGAGACCGAGGCGTTCGCCAAGGAGATGGAGATCGGCATGGGGGTCATGGCCAGCGAGGACGCCAAGGAGGGTCCGAGGGCCTTCCTCGAGAAGCGCCCACCGCAGTTCAAGGGGCGCTGAGGCGCGCGCTCAGGGCTCGCTGCCGCCCCAGGCCCCGAGCGAGCCCGGGCGGACCGGCTCCGGCGCTGCCAGGGAGGGCTCGTCGAGGCGGTCGAGCAGGGCCCGCACCGCCGTCGCCGGTGCCGCCGTCAGCTGGGCCGGCAGCGGGGCGGCGTCGCGCACGAGGTCCTCGACGCGCCGGCGCTCGGTCACGAACAGCGGGGAGGCGAGCGGCACCGGCACCGAGCCGAGCAGTGCCGGGATGGCGGCGGCGAGCTCGGCGCGCGCCCGGGGTCGGCGCGGTGCCCTCGTGACCACGGGCAGGAGTCGCTCGGGTGCCACACCGAAGCGGAGCAGCCCGTCGAGCACCCGCACCAGCCGATGGGTGCCGACCACCCCGGCCACGGCGGTCACCACCACGACGTCGGCGCGCTGCACGGTCGCCCGGGCGAGCAGGTTCCGTTCCTCGACGTCGATCGAGCCGCAGTCGTCCTCGCCCTCGAGGTCGGGATCGACATCGGCCACGACGATCTTGAAGGTCCGCAGCAGCGTGTCGAGGGTCGCCTCCAGCGCCCGGGGTCGCAGCGCCGCCCAGTCGCGGTGTCGGCGCAGCCCGAGCAGCAGGCGGTAGTGGCGGTCCGCGAGCTCCCACGTGCAGGCACGAACCTCTGCGGCGTCGGGGAGCCCACCCCGGTGTGCCTCCACGAGCTCGGACAGTGCGGGCACGACGTCGCCGGTGCCGTGGAGCACCGCCTGGTCGGCGTCGAGCGCGAGGTCGGCGAGGAGAACCTGGCCGGCGTCCCGGGGATCGCCGGCGAGGCCCTGGGCGATCGCCATGGCCATGGTCGAGGTGCCCGTTCCCCCGGCTCCGGTCACCGCCACGAGGCGTCCCCGCCATCCCTGCGGTGCCGCCGTGGGCGCGAGCACGGTGAGCGGTCCCTCGAAGCGGGGCAGGCTGCGGGCGTGCTCGCGCAGCACCGCCAGCACCCGGTCGCGCTCGACGGGCTCGGGGAGCACGGCGTCGACACCCAGCGCCACCCAGTCGGGCCGGACCGTGCCGTCGGTGATCGCCACCACCGCGCACGATCCCCGGTGTGCCAGGTCGACGAGGTCACGGTCGACACCGGGCAGGCCGCCGTCGACGAGCAGCGCCGAGAAGGGTCGACCGGACGAGAGCCGGGCCTGCACCTCGGCGACGGACAGGCAGCGTACGAACTCGACCGGCAGTGAGGCGGCGGTGGCCCATCGCCCCACGTCCCGGAACCATGGGGCGCCGGCTCGGGCCAGGCCGAGCACGCTGAAGTGCTCGGAGGTCACGGCCCCGGTGACCGGTAGCGGTCGGGGAGGGGGTCGGCGCCGGCGCCGGCGGAGCGCACCACGGTGATGCCGGCGGTGTCGACGGCGTGGGCGAGGGCCATCACCTCGTCGGGACGCGCCAGGGCCAGGGTGAGCACCACGCCGCCACTCGAGCCCACCGTGGCGGTGTCACCGGTGTCGACGGCGTGCACCACCGCACCGGCGGCCACGACCGCGGTGGTGGCGTCGCCGCCGGTGCCGTAGGTGGCGAGCACGTCCACCTGCTCGCCGCGCCGCAGCTCACCGTTGAGGGCCCGGGGTCGGTCGAGCGCGAAGGAGACCACACGGCCGCCCGTGGTCGGTCGGTCGCCGGCCAGCACGGCGCTGCGTTGCACGAGCTCGCCGGGCTCGAGTGGTGCGAGCGCGACGCCGCCCACCACCTCGTCGGGATCGGCGAAGGTGCGGGCGGCGCTGGCTGCGGGAAGGTCGACCCGGTCGAGTCGCACCGCCGCGGCGGGGATGACCGAGCCGGGGTCGACCGGTTCGGCAGCCACCACGACCATCACACCCGGTGGGTCACCGGCGGCGGTCGTGGTGGCGGCCACCCCGACGGCGGCGGCCGTCACCAGCAGGCCCCCGAGGATCGCTCGGCCCGACGGCATGCGGCCGGCTCGCGGGACGCGTGGCGGTGGTGGGACATCGGTCGTGTCGGCGGACATCGGGGGCGCACCGTACGAGGGAGGCTCCCCGGGTGGGAAGATGACGTCAGCCACATCGCCCACCTTCGGTGAGGAGGTTGCCTCAACCCGTGAGGTGCGTCGGCTGCCCGGGCACCCGGTGCTGAGGACACCGAAAGGGCTGAAGAGATCCCGAGAGGGGCTAGGCTTCGATCCATGGCATCGCCGTCGGATGAGATCACCTGGCTCAGCACGGCCCAGGCCGCCGCCCGGCTGGGGGTCACCGCCCGCACGCTCTACCGCTTCATCGACGAGGGACAGCTGCCCGCGTACCGCTTCGGTCGGGTGATCCGGCTCAAGGCCGATGAGGTCGACCAGTTCATCGAGTCGTGCCGCATCGAGCCGGGCACCCTCGAGCACCTCTACCCGGACACCGCCAGCTGAACCTCGGCGACCGCCGCCAGAGGCACGTGCACCGAGCCGCCGTCGGCGTCGAGGCGCAGCGCCATCACGTCCGTGCCCACTGAGCGCAGCTCGCCCGCGATCGGCTCGCCACCCCCGAAGGGCACCAGCACCAACCGGGCCCCCGAGCCTGCGATCGAGCTCAGCACCCCGGCCAGCGTCACCTGCGGCGCCAGCCGCCGGTCACCGACGGCGCCGGTGTCGCCGGGGGCTGGGCGCACCCCGGTGATGGCCGCCCGGGCCACGAGCACCGGCGTGCCCCCCTCGGTACGCAGACCCACGAAGTCCTCACCCACGATCCCCACGACCCCACGGTGCCGGCGCCCACCGGCCACGTCGACCACGGCCGGCCGGCCCCGCTCGGCCAGATCGGCCAGCACCCCGAGCAGGGTGGCCTCCTCCTCGGCCTGCCGTGACAACCAGCTGGCGCGCCGCCGCTGGTCGGCCCCGGTGTCCGCCCGCAGCCCGGCGAGCCAGCGCTCAGCACCATCGGCGGGCCCGGTGCCCACACCGGGACCGGTCCGGTCCGCCCGACGGTCACCGCCGCCCGCCGTGCCGTCGAGCCGCCAGCCGGTCACGGCCGGCGAGCGTAGCCACCCCCCGGCGCCCGCCGCGGCGTACGGTCCCGATACGCCGGCGACCGCTGTGGCTCGTGGTCCCGGCACCCGGCGACTCTGCGGCTCGCGGTCCCGGCACCCCGGCACTCCGCAGGACGCGCCCGGTAGGCTGGGCAGCGCAGATGGCCGACACCTCACCGCTTCCCGCCCCGGCGAGCCCCGTGCGAATCAGTGTGCCGGGCAACCATCTCATGGTCGGTCTCCTCGGCACCAGGGACGAGCTGCTGCGCCTGGTGGAGCACTCGTTCCCCACCGCCACCGTGCACGTGCGCGGCAACGAGATCACCGTCGAGGGCGAGGAGGCCGAACAGGTGGCCCGCCTGTTCGAGGAGCTGGTGGTGCTGCTCCAGCAGGGTCACACCCTCGAGGCCACGGCCGTCCAGCGCAGCATCGACATGGTGCGCGCCGATGAGCGGCCGACGGAGGTGCTGTCCTCGGAGGTGCTGCGCTCCGCCCGGGGCCGCAGCATCCGGCCCAAGACCAGCGGCCAGAAGCGCTACGTCGACGCCATCCGCGCCAACATCGTCACGTTCGGGATCGGTCCGGCGGGCACCGGCAAGAGCTGGTTGGCGGTGGCGATGGCGGTGCACGCCCTCCAGCGCAAGGAGGTCGACCGCATCATCCTCACCCGCCCGGCGGTGGAGGCCGGGGAGCGGCTCGGGTTCCTCCCCGGCGACATCATGGCCAAGGTCGACCCCTACCTGCGTCCCCTGTACGACGCGCTCTACGACATGGTCGAGCCGGAGGGTGCCCAGCGTCTGCTCGACCGGGGGACGGTCGAGGTGGCACCGCTGGCGTTCATGCGGGGCCGCACCCTCAACGACAGCTTCATCATCCTCGACGAGGCGCAGAACACCACCCCCGAGCAGATGAAGATGTTCCTCACCCGCATCGGCTTCGGCTCCAAGGCGGTGGTGACCGGCGACGTGACCCAGGTGGACGTGACCGGTGGGCGTAGCGGCCTCGTCGGGCTCGAGCGGATCCTCGCCGGCATCGAGGGGCTCGCGTTCGTGCACCTGTCGAGCCGGGACGTGGTCCGTCACCGCATCGTCCAGGACATCGTCGACGCCTACGCCCGGGGGGAGGCACCCGCGGCGCGCGGGGAGCGGGCGTGAGCGACCGCCCCCCGAGTCGACCGACCCGTCGTCGGGCGCCCGACGACGGGTCGGTGAGCGTGTTCGTGGCCGACGAGCAGGGTGACGGCGAGCGCCACCCGGTCGACGTCGGGCGTTGGGTGCGGCTGGCCGAGGCGGTGCTCGGGGCCGAGGGCGTGGTGGGTGACACCGAGCTGTCGGTGCTGTTCGTGGACCCCGACACCATGCGGGACCTCAACATCCGCTTCATGGGCGGCGACGGTCCGACCGACGTGCTGGCCTTCCCGCTCGATGAGGCCGTGGTGGAGCCCGGACGCTGGCCCGACGGGGGACTGCCCGGTCCCGACCGTGAGCCCACCGCTTCGGACGAGCTGCCCCTGCTGCTCGGTGACGTGGTCATCTGTCCGGCGGTGGCGGCGGCCAACGCCGCCGACCACGCCGGCACCTACGACGACGAGGTGGCCCTGCTGCTCGTCCACGGGATCCTGCACCTGCTGGGCATGGACCACGTCGACCCCGACGAGCGGGCGGCCATGCAGGCCCGGGAGCGGGAGCTGCTGGCGCGGTTCCACGGACCGCTGGCGGGCGACCCCTGGCGACCATGACGGCCCCGGCGACGCTCGCCGTCACGCTCACCGGAGCGGAGGTGGCGATGCTCGTCGCCATCGCCGTGCTGCTCGGCGCGTCGGTGTTCCTGGCCATGGCCGAGACCGCCCTGACCCGGGTGTCGAGGGCCAAGGCCCAGGGGCTCGTCGACGAGGGGCGGCGGGGGAGCGAGGCGCTGCTGCGGCTCGTCACCCATCCCGAGCGCTTCCTGAACCCGGTGCTGCTGGTGGTGCTGGTCTGCCAGCTCGTGCAGGCCACACTCGTGGGTGTCGTGGCCGCCCGGCTCCTCGGTGCCCTCGGGGTGGTCGTGGCCACGCTGTTCAACGTGGTGGTCGTGTTCGTCCTGGCCGAGGCGGCCCCCAAGACCTGGGCCATCCAGCACCCCGAGCGCGCCGCGCTGCTCGCCGCCCGACCCGTCAGCGCCCTGGTCGCCTTCTGGCCGCTGCGTCTGCTGTCGCGTGCGCTGATCGGTCTGACGAACGTGGTGCTGCCCGGCAAGGGCCTCAAGCAGGGGCCGTTCGTCTCGGAAGAGGAGCTGCTCGCGCTCGCCGATCAGGCGGTGGAGGAGGAGGTGATCGAGGCCGAGGAGCGCAAGCTCATCGAGCAGATCATCGAGTTCGGCGACACCGTCGTGCGGGAGGTCATGGTGCCACGCCCCGACATGGTGGCGGTGCCGGCCGAGCTGCGGGTCGCCGATGTCATGGAGGTCGTGCTGCTCAACGGGTTCAGCCGGCTCCCGGTGTTCCGCGACGGGATCGATGACGTGATCGGCATCGTCTACGCCAAGGACCTCATGCGCGCCGAGCGGGACGGCCAGGCGGACCGCGAGGTCGGCTCGCTGGTACGCCCCGCCCGCTTCGTGCCGGAGACCAAGCGCATCGCCGAGCTGCTGCCCGAGATGCAGGCCGAGCAGTACCACATGGCCATCGTGGTCGACGAGTACGGCGGCACCGCCGGGCTGGTCACCCTGGAGGACATCATCGAAGAGCTCGTGGGCGAGATCGTCGACGAGTTCGACCGCGAGGAGCCCATGCTCGAGCCCCTGCCGGACGGGTCGGTGCGGGTCAACGCCCGGATGCCCGTCGACGAGGTGAACGAGTTGCTCAAGGCGAAGCTGCCCGAGGGGGACTGGGACACCGTGGGTGGGTTGATGTTCCACCTGTGCGGGCACATCCCCGCGGAGGGCGAGGCGGTCGACTGCGACGGACGGGAGCTGCGCGCCGAGCGGGTGCAGGGCCGCCGGATCGGCCGGGTCCGCATCGGGCCGCCGGGCACGGCGGTGACGGCGGGCGGGAACGGTGCCCCGTGAGGTCGGGGTTCGTGTCGCTGGTGGGGCGGCCCAACGTGGGCAAGTCCACCCTGGTCAACCGCATCCTGGGCACGAAGGTCACCATCGTGTCGGACAAGCCCCAGACGACCCGAACGCAGGTGCGGGGGGTGCTGAACCGGCCGGACGCCCAGGTGGTGTTCGTGGACACGCCCGGCATCCACAAGCCGCGCGGCCCGCTCGGGGAGCGGCTGAACGCCTCGGCGGCCGAGGCGTTCGGAGGGGTCGATGTGGTCTGTCTGGTGGTCGACGCCACCGCCACCATCGGTCCGGGGGACCGGTTCGTGGCGGCCCGCCTGCCGGCCGATGCCGTGGTGGTGGTCAACAAGATCGACGCCGCACCGCCC
>Ga0308417_1000956_pt1 | contig 20180 bp, 17 predicted proteins | sample HotsprSampleOS65_FD_203528 | JGI IMG/M metagenome (GOLD analysis project Ga0308417, IMG submission 203528) | Hot spring phototrophic mat microbial communities from Octopus Spring, Yellowstone National Park, Wyoming, United States - 20090730_OS65 ... | reverse complement strand
AGAAACACCAAGAAAAGCATGATCGGGCATTGTCGGCCGCCCCCCCTTCAACCATCTCTGCGCCAAGGGCTCAAACCGTCCGACATCCCGTAGTAAAGAGCCCTCTCCTCCATGCGTCTGACCCTTCCCTTTGCAATGGTCCTGCTGACCGCCAGCGCTAGCCTCGCCTCCCCGAGCGTCTGGAACGCCCCGGATTCCATCCGTCCCGCGCCTTGGAGCGCCTGCGCGCCCGCGCCCTCCGTCGTGATCCCCTCGATCCTACTAGCTCCAATCGTCCCTGAGATCCCCGTCCTGTTCCCTGTCGATCCCGGCAGCGGCGAACCCGCCTACGCTAACCCAAACGACAGCGATCTCTAGACGGGCAGCAAGGGGGGGCAGGGGCGAAGACAGGAACGGCGAGGATGGCAGCAACGGAGATGGCGGCGGCTTAGCCAAATGGTGTGGGGGGCAGCGATGGCAGTGGGAGGCGGCCAGCAGTGGCGGCCCAGACGTCGGGTCCGGCGACAGCGGCGGCCCCGGCGTCGATGGCTTTTGAGCCCCGGTGCGAGCGACCCAGCATTTCACCCCCTTGCAATCGCCAACCGCCCATCTCCTCGGAAATCCCTAGTCTAGCGGCCTAAGGACCAGCTCCATGTACCTTCTCGTCCTCGCCTTCTTGGTTCTGTTGGCAGCCCCGTCCGCGGCGCAGCCCGCTCCCGGCACGCCCGCGCCCGACCGGCAGGCCGCTCAGGCGTGGTTCTCCGGGGCGACCGTCACCTACCGCTCGACCTGGGAGCGCGGCCCTTTCCTCTATACCCTGGCACTGAACCCCGACGGAACCGGCTGGTTCCACAACTCTCCCCTGCCGGGCAACCAGGGCGCACCCGACACGCGCTACGTCTATCGTTGGTGGATCGCTCAGGATGGCCGCCTCTGCCTCCTGCACTCTCAGCCGCCCCATGCGCTCGACCAGAACAGCCTGTGGCGCTGCCATGAGCTCGTCCTGCAGCCCGACCAAAGCATCCTCCTCTTCAGCCGGCAGATGAACGCTCCCGCCCCCCTCGACCGACGCCAGGTCGGCAACCACCTCGGCGCCGAGAGCGAGGCCTTCCTCGCTGCCGCGCGCCAGCGCTTCGGCGCGCAGCTGCCCGCGCCGACCGACCCCGTCCGCCCGCCGCCGCGCTAACACGCGGGCGGGCGCCAGTCGATCGCGATTGGCAGCGGCGTCGGCGGAGTGCGCCGCGCTAACGCGCGGGCGGGCGCCAGACGAAATCGCACCAGGGCAGCTTGCTTGGATGGAACGGATCTCTCGACGATCCTTTCTCCTCTCTATCTCCGGCGCCCATAACTTCCATCATCCCTTCGCTGGTGCCGCATGATCAGCCCGTGGGTCCCCCTATCCCATGGCCACGATCCAGCAGACGATCGCCGACCTCAGGACAGCTGAAATCAATCTCATCGGGTCTATCACCCAAACAAAGGGAACCATGGCCTGAGATCAGCCTTTGGCCCAGAGATCCCGGTGGTACCACCAGAATGGCCGAGGGGTCGAACGCATGTCTCCATCCCCGCGCCCGTGCACAAAGCGCTCCCCGTAGCGACCACCCCGACACCGGGTCGACGCGGCATCTCCAGCGCCCATGAGGGCGTCCCCAGCCTCCTGACAACGCTGATCGATCCGGGCGATGCCATCGCCGTTCATTGCCCCGACTATTTGCCCCGCGCTCGGACACCCCCCTCGCCGGAGACCTCGTCCGGAATACCCTTCCCGGCCGACCCGCAGTCGCAACGCCTGTCATCGACGGACACCTCGATGACGGACGCATCCATCTGCGCCGGCACGGCCTCCTCGTGCTTCGCACGCATACGCTCAAGCAGAGCTCGGAGTGGGGCATGCCAAACCGTAACCGGCCGACTGGCGCGCCGCCGCCGGCCTCGTTGCCTCCTGGCCCGACGGGGCTGCCGACAGCCCCCCCCCGGCGACCAGCCTACTCCTCAACTCCATCGGACCCACGCCCACGCTCGAGGACGAGACAACGCCCTCGGCGACTTGGTCCCAACGGCCTCGGCCTCAAACCCCTCAGATGCCCCTGCAGGGGCCGCACCTGGATCCACCAGGATCCCGGAAGCCCTGATCGGCCCGGCCTCGCTCCATCGTTTGTGCCGGTGGCGCGACGAGGGTGGCGTCCAGGCCGATGCCGACCTCGGTGGCCCCTATCGTGCGATCCGATTTCCAGCGGCGCGGCCCCCAGCTCGCTCGAAACCTTTAGCCCCGCGGCAGCTCCGTCCCGAGCGCCGCCGACATCTCCAACCGCAGCGCCTCTTCCTCCTGCGCTAGGCCTGCGTCGAGCGCTGCCAAGGCGTCCCCCCGCGATAGGCCCGCCGCGCGGGCCGCATCCGCCAGCGGCATCCCCTCGCCCAGGGCGCGGCGCAGCGCCCAACCCTGCGCAATGGCGCGCCAACGCGGCCGCCAGCCTTCCGCCCGCTTGGCCGTGCGGTCCAAGAATTCCTTCACCACGTCGCGGCGGAAGGCCCAATCCTCCGGCAGCGCATGGCGCAACGGAGGAAGATCGGCCACCAACGCCCGCACGAAGCGCCGCTGTGCCTCCGAGGGGGCGTCCGGCGGCGGTGCCGACGACGCCGCCCCCTCCTCACCGCCGCCGGCGAGCCAGCGCAGCACCAGATCCTCCGGCAGCCGCAACCGCGCCGCAATCGCGGCAGGTGCCTCCTTCGCCCGGCCCGCCGCTTTCACCGCGCGCGCCGTGAAGAGCCCCTGCTTGAAGGTCTTTGGCACGTCCTTGCGGATCGAACGCACCGCGAGCGCCGCCCGCAGCGCCCGCGCCGCCACCTCGTCCTCCCCAGGGGGCGGAATGCTCAGCCAAGAGGAACCGGCAAGGAAGATCCGAAAGTCCTCCCCTTCCGGTAAAGCCAGGGGCACTTCGACAATCTCAAGCCGTCCGCGTCCGATCTCAGCCTCCGCCAGCAACGCCCCGATCGCCGCCTGAGCGGGAAAAGAAGATTCGGGAACCACAAGCGCCGCGGGATTGCCCACGAAGTCCCGCCACCCAGCCCGATCGGATGGCGGCAGTGCGCAGGCGCGCCCCAGCGTGCGGCGCTCCAGCAACTCGATAGCCGCAGCCGCCTGCACCTGCCCCCCGCGTCCGACAGCGGCAAGCACCACCTCCCGCCGGCCCGCCGCCCACTCCTTGCGCGGGCCCGACAGTAGGCCAAGCGCCGCCGAACCGGCGGCCGCCAGCGGCCCAGCCACCGACGGCGCCAAACCCTCAAGGCACAGCTCCCCTCGCACCACAGACGGAAACGTACCCGCGGCCAGCGCCTTGGCCAAGGCGTCAAGCGCAGCTGCAATCGCGGCACGGTCAGACATCGAACGGCCTCCAGCCGAGGATCTTCCTGCACCCCAACCTAGGCCCCCAGACTCTCCCGGTCAGCGCAGATGGTAGGCGCCTAGATCCCAAGCCAACAGTACCGGCGTATCTGGATCCCAGCACATCCCCAGCTCCTCCGGCGCTTGCCACGCCACCCACAGCGGACCCCGCCGCACAATCTCGCGCACCCGCGGCAGTCACGGCCACCGGCGCCACAGCGTCTCCAGCCCGCTCCAGCCATGCCAGAAGAGGTCCAGCGGCATCATGAGCGCCAATTTGCTCCACACCAGCGTCCCCCACTCCTCCACCAGACGCTTCGGCGACGGCCCCAGCCCGCCAGCATAGCCTCAGCCGCGCCGCCAACCCAGCCCGCTCCGACCGCCTGAACGAAGCCAAAAGGGCGCGGCAAAACGCCTCAGCCCGCAGCACCATCGGCCAGCGCCGCCAGCGCGCAAACGTCGAGCAGACGGCCCTGCGGTGGATCTCGGCCGAGATCCTCAAGCGCAGCCGCGGACCACACCCCGTCGCGCCCCTCCGCCCCCGCCAGCAGGGCCTCGATCAGCCCCGCCGGACCTGTAGCCGCGGCCGCAGATAGGGCCGAGACCGGATCCGCAATTCCCGCCGGTACCGCCCGCACCAACCACCCCTGCGCGACCTCCGACCAGCGGAACCCCAGCCGCTCCAGCGCCGGCGCATGCGCCTCCAGCGCCGCACGCCCCTCAGGCGCCAGCTCCACCTCCACAGGCGCCGACAGCGATCGGACCCCGCCCCCCGTCTCCAGAAGACGTCGCGCCCGCGCCCGCGCCGCAGTCGCAGCGGAGGCCAGCACGATCCCCTCGGGACGGCGCACAATCACAACCCGACCCACCGCCCAGACCTCCGTTGGTCTCCCGGCAGGCGGCGCGAAGAGATCCGCCACCCGGAATCCCGGCGCCGGCGACGCGCGGACCCACGACGAGGAGACGCCACCGGCTCCCGGGGAAGCCATGGCCGGTGCAGTCGCCCCAACAGGGGCGCGCGCCGTCCAAGGGGTAGAAGGAGACGCCCCGACAGGCAAGGACGCCGGCAGCGGCTCCGCCGCCGCAGCGGCGGGCGACGGCGGAGAGGACGGGGCTGAGGACAGGCCGGCGCTGCGCAGCGCGCCTCGGACGCCCGAGAAGACCAGCGCTCGCACGAGTCCAGGATCGCGGAAGCGCACTTCGGCCTTGGCGGGATGGACATTGACGTCAACCAGCCGGGCCGGGATGTCGAGGAAGAGCAACGCCGCCGGTTGGTGCCCCGCCGGAAGCACTTCTTCGTAGGCCGCCTTCAACACCGCGCGTAGGAGCGGATCCCGAACGGGGCGACGATTGACAAAGAAATGCTGTTCCGCCGAGGATGCCCGGGCGAGCCCCGGCAAGCCGACGAGGCCGCGCAGCCCAAGATCGTCGCGCGACACGTCCACTGCCACCGCCTGGCCGTCCCAGGACGGACCCAATACCGCCGCCCACCGCTCCTCGGGCGTTTGCGCTGGTACCGAGAGAACCTCGCGCGTCTCAACACGCAAACGAAAGGAAACATGAGGGTTGGCCAGCGCGAGGCGCCGGAACGCCTCGATCGCGATCTCGGTCTCCGTGCGAGCTGTCTTCAGGAACTTCAGGCGGGCAGGCATCGCGAAGAAGAGGTCGCGCATCACCACCCGCGTTCCTCCCGACAGCGCTGCGGGCTCGACCGGATGGACGACTCCGCCCTCAACCCGGATCCGCGCCGCCGCCGCCGCGCCAGCTGGACGAGAGGTCATCTCCAGACGGGCCGACGCGCCGATCGCGGCCAAGGCCTCGCCGCGGAAGCCGAAGAAGGGGATCTCCGTCAGCGTCTCGTCCGGCAACTTTGACGTCGCATGGCGCTCGACTGCCAACGGCAGCTCCTCTGCCGGGATCCCGCACCCGTCGTCCTCGACGCCGATCTCGAGCACACCGCCCCCGCGCAACCATGCCGAGATCCGGCCAGCGCCCGCATCCAGTGCGTTCTCGACCATCTCCTTCAGCGCCGCCGCGGGGCGCTCGAGCACTTCGCCGGCGGCGATGCGGTTGACGAGAACGTCGGGCAGGCGGCGGATTGCGGTCATAAGCCAGGAGATGGGAACGCCTGCCCCCGCGCCAGTACCAGTGCGGACAACCTTGAGGCCAGGCCCGTGATGCGTCCAACATCCCCCTTGCGTACGGCGATCCCCACCGCTCGCTGCTGCCCCACCAGCGCGCAGAGGCGCCGAGCGCGCGAGACGCCGGTGTAGAGCAGGTTGCGGCGCAGCATGAGGAAATGCTGCGTTGTGCAGAGCACGATGACGGCCGGGAACTCGGATCCTTGGCTTTTGTGGATCGTGATGGCGTAGGCCAGCTGGAGATCCGTCAGGTCTCCTCCCTCGTAGCGTACCGTCCGCCCGTCGAAGTCAACCGACAGCGCCTGCGCCCCATCGATTCCCACGACGAATCCGATATCACCATTGAAGACGTCGAGCTCGTAGGAGTTCGAGGTCTGGATTACCCGATCCCCAAGTCGGAAGATCCGATCCTTCCAGGACAGCTCCGGACGCTCGGGGGAGGCCGGGTTGAGGCGGGCTTGCAGCGCTCGGTTCAGCGCTGTCACTCCTGCCTCGCCCTGGTGCCCCGGTACCAGCACCTGGAGGTCGCGCAACGGATCGAAGCCCTCTTCCGGCACCCGCTCGGTGGCCAGACGGATCGCGGCCGCCGCCGCCTCGACAGGCGTCTCGGCCCACACGCCCCACATGTCCGTTCCGCGCCGCGGCGCCTCAAGGCGCGGCATCTGCCCTGCGTTGATGCGCTGGCTCACGGTCGCGATCTGCGAGCCAGCGCCCTGGCGGAAGATGCGCGTCAGACGCACCACCGGAACGACCTTGGAGCGGATCATGTCGGCCAGCACCGCTCCCGCACCCACGCTCGGGAGTTGATCGACATCGCCTACGAAGACGATCCGACACGATGGTGGCAGCGCCCGCAGCAAGTCGCGGAAGAGAAAGAGGTCGAGCATGGAAGACTCATCAACCACCAGCACGTCGCAGGCCAGCGGGTTCTCCGGGCCTTTTGTGAAGCGCCGTGTCTCGGGCGACCAGACAAGAAGGCGGTGGATCGTTGCCGCCTCTACCCCCGTCTGCTCCGTCAGGCGCTTGGCCGCGCGCCCCGTCGGCGCAGCAAGGAGGATCCGTATGCCCGGATCCTGCGCGCGCAAGCACCCCAGCAGCACCGAAACCGTCGAGGTCTTCCCCGTCCCCGGGTTGCCCGTCACCACCGACACCCGCTCGCGCAGCGCCAGGCGAACCGCGTCGGCCTGGCCCGGATCGAGCGGGGGCAGCCCCAGCGCGATGGTCACGCGATCCACCAGCCCCTCCGGAACCTCGCCCCCAAGGGGCCCGATCCGCTCGAAAAGCCCTTCCGCCACCTCGATCTCGGCTTGTCGTACACTCGCGCGCCAGATGACCGGGCGGCCGCCGAGGCGCTCCTCGACGAGTTCGCCTTGTACCAGAAGCCGCTCGAGCTCAGCCTCGACCGGACCCTCACGGACCACTAGATTTTTGGCCACCCGCGTCACCAGCCCCATCCGGGGGCAGGCGCAGTGCCCCTCGCGTTCGATCTCGCCCATCTCATGGATCAGTGCCGCGCGCAGCCGCGCCGGCGCGTCCTTAGCCATTCCCTGGGAGAGGGCAATGCGGTCGGCCGTGCGGAAGCCCACGCCATGGACCTCGCGCGCCGCACGGTAGGGGTCAACAAGCAAGATCCGATAAGCCTCCTCCCCGTAGGCGTCCAGCAGGCGGCGCGCCAACGCCGGGCCCGCGCCCACGCTGTAGAGAAAGGACAACAGCCGTCCATGGCGCGTGCGCACCTTCCAATGCTCCGTCAGCGCCTTCGCCCGGATCTCCGTCAACCCGGCCGCCACCAGGGCAGGCGGCGACTGGATCGCTTCGGGCAGGCGATCCCCAAAGGCCTGCAGCAACCGCTCCGCCGTTTTGGCCCCAATCCCGGGCACCACGCCGGAGGCCACATAGCGCGCGATCCCTTCCGCCGTCTCCGGCACCCGGGCCCGCAGGTAGGAAGCCTTGAACTGCCGGCCGAACCGGCTGTCGGTCTCCCAGCGTCCCTCTCCCTCCACCCGATCCCCCGGGGAGAACGGATCCCCTTTGCCCGCGACGACCCCTTTGCCGCCACTGTCGAGCAGCAGTTCGGCGACGGAGAACCCAGTCTTGAGATCCGCATAAAGAACGGCTTGGCAGACGCCGGCCACCTGGCTGGGCGCATCGGCTGGGGCCTCGTAGCCGTCGAAAAGAGGCAGGCCGAGCTGGACACGACGGCTGGTCATCAGACAAGAGCCTTCAATGGCCTCGGCCACTCCCCCGGAAGCGGCCGGCAGGGACGGATGCCGGGGCTCCAGGAATCTGGGCCCGCGCATAGTCAGGACCACCCCCGTCCGATTGCGGTCCGCCGGCAGGGGGACTATCTGGCCCTTTATGACCCCGCCACCCGCCGCTCGCCGCGCCAAGTTTGCGCCCCCTGGCAAGTACCTGATCGTCGGCCGACGCGACGATGCAGACGAGCTCGTCTTTTCTGTTATCGACGACGTCCCGCCCCGACCGAAGCTGACGACCCTCTGCCGACGCGCCCTCTACGAGATGGGCGTCAACGATCCGACCGTCTATGAGTTCCTCTGCATGCTCTATGCCAACCCCGGTGGCGGAACCCAGGTCGTGCTCGACCAGAACGCGCTCCGGCGCTATGTCCACGCCAACTACGCCTAAAAAGCCTCAAGGCAGATGGAAGCCCTGTCGGGGCTTCCAGTCCCACCTGTTGCTCCTCCCCGGGCGACGTGCTATCTCGGAACAAGGCCGCCCTCTGCTGGAGCTCCCGCATGCCCTCCCCGCGCCGCGCTCTAACCGTTTTCGCCCTCGCTTGCGCGATGGTACTGGCGCACGCCCCACTCAACGACGCCAACGCCCTGTTTCCCGCCCTCGCCGCCATCCCCTCCATCGTTGGGTGGGTGATGGGCGGGGCGACGGTGGCGGCCGGGGCGGTGGTGGCGGTTGACGTCGTCACGGGCAGCAACATTACCGGTCAAGGCGCACAGATGCTCGCCAACGGCGGCGCGGCAATCGCCAACGCCGTCGGCGCCACCCAGACTGCAGCCACCCTCGAAGGAGCGGGGCAAATCGCCTCCAGCGGAATCCAAGGCGCCATCGAGCTCGGCCGCGCCCTCGGCGGCCTCGCTCCGCCGCCCAATCCGGATGACATCGCCGCGCGCGCCATTGCCTTCGCTAACGGCGAGCCGATCCTGGCTTCCTTCGTTCGGGGCTTTGTCCAGACCGCCTCGCAAGTCGGCCAGCAGTTCGGCACCCGCGTCGCCGCCGAGGTCCTGACGCTACTCAACTACGTCTTCCTCATCTGGCTGCTCCTGCAGATCGCCCAGATGATGCTCGGCATGGCCCGAGGATCCGAGATTTTCTGGAACATCGTCAAGCGGGGCGCGATCTACATGATCCTCGTCGCCATGCTCACCGGCGTGCAGTCGGGCGAGTACTGGCGCTGGTTTGTCCAGGAGCCCCTGCAGGCCACGAGTGCCATGACCCAGGCGATGGCCTCGGGCGCCGGCGGGACAGAGGTCGCGGGCTGTGGCGCAGCCCCAGGCGGAGACGCGGGCGCGTCGGCACAGGCGATCGCCTGCCTCACCGAGCGGGTGCTGCGCGGGGGCATCGCCGCTGGCTGGACTCTCATCGCCGCGACCCCCTTCCGCCTTACCAGCCCCACCGACATGCCGATCGGCCTGGCTAATATCCTCGCAGGCCTGGGCCTGTGTATCTTCTTCGGCCTGGCGATGATCTACTTTGGCTTCTTCGTCATCGACGTCTTCCTCCGCGTCCTCGTGCTGGCGATGTTCTCTCCCATCTTCATTGCCCTCTACCTGATCCAGGCGACCAGGGGCGTCACCCGCAACGCCATCAACAACCTCGTCGGCTCCCTCTTCACCCTCCTCGGAGCCGTCGCGGTCCTGAGCATCGTCGGCGCGCTCATCGGCAACCTCGTTGGCGGCGGCGGCGCCGGCAACTGGGAAGGCCTCATCCGCGACTACGCCCAGCGCGCGGTCCGTCTCGATCGAAGCATCGGAATCGGCGACGCCAACTACTGGACCCTCGCCTTCGCTGCCCTCACCCTTATCGGCTCCGCCAAGGCCATCGGCGGCCTGATGGGCGGCCTCTTCGGCGGCGCGGCCGCGGGGACTACCGCCGACAAGGCCACCTCCATCGCTGCTCTCCCCATGAAAGCTGCCGCCGGAGGCGCAATCCTCGCCGCCGGCGGCGCGGGTAAGATCGCTGCCAAATCCATCGGCGGCGGCATCGCTTCTGTCGGGGGCGGAGCTGCGACCTACGCCCGGCGCAAGATGGGATGGGCGTCATGAGCCGCCACGCTGCCTTTCTAGGCGCCATTACCGCGGGCAGCTTCCTGCTCCTCCTCCCGGAGGCCGCTCTCGCCCAAGAGCAGGACCGAGCGCTGCGGGGCGGCGCGGCTATCACCTCCCCCCTCATCGAGGGGTTCGTCAGCACCGCCCAGCAGATCGCCCAGACCTTCGCCACCCGCCTTGCCGGCGAGACGCTGACGCTCCTCAACTACGCCTTTCTCATCTGGCTCCTGCTCCAAGTCGCCCAAATGATGCTCGGCATGAGCGGGGGCGCCAGCACGCTCTGGAACATCGTCCGCCGATCCGCCCTCTACATGATCATCGCTTTTATGCTCGCCGCCGTCTCCTCGGGCACCTACTGGGCCTGGTTCGTTGAGGAGCCGATCCGGATCGCCGCCGCTCTCTCCTCCGAGGCCATGGGCAGGGGCGGCTGCGGCGGCGGCAGCGCCGCCCAGGCCGCGAGCTGCCTCGCACGCGCCGTCGAGCAGATCTTCACCTACCCCATGCACGCGGCGTGGGAGAGCATCAAGGCCACTCACTTCACGCTGGACGGCATCGTCTCGGGCGCGGCCTTCTCGCAGTACCTGGCCGGCGCCCTCCTCGCCCTCGTCTCTTTCATCGGCCTCGTTTTCTTCGCCTTCTTTATTCTGGACGTCGTGCTGCGGATCCTGATCCTCGCGATGTTCTCGGCCATCTTCGTCGCCGCCTTCCTTTTTAACCCCACCCGCGGTTGGGCCACGGGAGCGGCCTGGAATCTCGTCGGCTCCGTTGCGACCCTCGTCGGCGGGGCCGCAGTCCTGGCCATGCTCGAGGAGGCGATACGTAACACCCTCGGCGGCGGCGGGTGGCAGGATATCGTCTCGCGTATCGTCGCCTCGAGCGGCAGCTTCGACTCCCCCATCAACCTCGACCGCATCGTTTTCTGGCAGTCCCTCTTTCTTGCCCTCGTCTCCGTCGGTGTTGCCAAGGGGATCTCTCAGATGATGGCCTCCGTCTTCAATTCCGCCCCCGCCGGCAGCCCCATGGCCGACAAAGTCTCTGGGATTGCCTCCATCCCCGCCAAGGGCGCGGTGGCGGCCACCGTCATCGGCGCCGGCTTCCTCAGCTACCTCGGCGCCAAAGGCATCGGCGACAGCGCGCGCTATGGGCTCAAGAAAGGCGGTCAAATCATGCACGCCACCGGCGACGGCGTCCGCGCCCTCAAAAACCGGATCCAATTTGGCACTGGCGTGCCGGGCGGCGGCGCCCCGGGAGGCGGATCGGGAGGCGGCGGCGCCGGCCCGTTCGGCAGCGGCGGTGCCGGAGGCGGTGGCGGTGCCGGAGGCGGTGGAGGAGGCGCCTTCGGACCGGGCTTCGGCGGCGGCTTTCCCGGCAATAGCGCCGCCGGAACCACCGCCCAAGCCGCGGCCGGCGCCGCGCAAGCGGCCGCTGGGGCGGCACAGGCGACCACAGGCGCAGGCTCCCCAGAGACAGGCCAGATTCCAAGCGGGAAGGCGAAAAAGAAGGCTTCGGCCTACAAGACTGCCTTCATCTACGAGGCAGTCAAGCAGACAGGCCGACAGGCCGGGGACGTAGCCGATCCCATGTCCAATACCGGGACCTGATGCCCGACGACAAGGGAGGTCGGCATGACCGAGGAAACTACCGCGCGCACAACCCGTGAGGCGCTCGTGCTCCTCTGGGGCCGCCTGCGTACTTTCCTGCCTCTGCTCCTTGCTGCCTTGCCAGTCTATGGCCTCCATCACCTCGGTGGCCCCCTCCTGGCCCTACCCTTCCTTGTGGTCGGCGTTGGCGCCTTCGTCTGGTGGCAGCGCCGCACAGCGGGTCGCCTTGCTGCTCCAGGGCCACGTCCCTAGGCTTGGGCAGCGCTCCTCCCTGCGGACGGAACGAGGATGCCCCAGAGCGACAACCTGACGCGTGAGGAGGAGATCGATCTCGCCCGCCGCTGGCGCGACAGCCGCGACGAGCGCGCGCGGGTGCGGATCCTCCAGGCCTACCGCAAGATGGCTATCGCCTTCGCCCAGCGTGCGCTGCGTCCCGGCGCCCAACTCGACGACCTCGTCCAGGAGGCCCAGATTGGCCTCGTCACCGCCCTCGATCGCTTCGATCCCGAGCTCGGCTTCAGCTTCTCCACTTTCGCGCGCTACCACGTTCTGTCGCGTCTCCAGATCCACGCCCTCGAAAACCTCGGGCCGGTGCGCATCTTCAATACGGCTGCCACCAAGTCTCTTCTCGCATCCTACTTCCGTCTGCGCCGGAACTATGAGGAGCCCGGGACCGGCCGCCTCGGCGAAGAAGGCCGTGCAGCCATCTGCCGCGAGCTCGGGATCCCACGCGAGCAGCTCGACCGTTTCGAAATGGCGATCCAGGCCCCCGCCGGGATCGACGTCGGCGCCGGCGAGGACCCAGACAGCGACTTGCCGAGAGGGCGCCAGATCCTCGCCGAGGACGATCCAGAGAAGACGGTCGTGTGCGGCCGTGCCCTCGAACAGGCCCGCGCAGTCCTCGCCGAAGCCCTCGCCGGCCTTGATCCCCGCGACGCGGAGGTGCTCCGCCGCCGCCACCTCGCCGAAAGCCCCGAGACGCTCGACGCCATCGCCGCCTCCCTCGGAGTCTCCCGCGAACGCGTCCGTCAGATCGAGGCCCGAGGGCTCTCGCGGGTGCGCAAGGCCCTCGAGGCCGCCGGAATCAAAAGCGCCACCGCCTTCTTTGGGTGAGTGCGATGGACCCCATCGCTCACCTGAACCCCGAACAGAAGGCCGCCGCCACCCATCTCGACGGCCCCTGCCTCGTCCTCGCCGGCCCAGGTACCGGTAAGACCGCCACCCTCGTCGCCCGCGTTGCCTGGATGATCGGTCCCTCCCAGATCCCCGCCCACCAGATCCTCGCCCTCACCTTCGCGCGGAAGGCCGCCGCTGAAATCCGCGAGCGCATCGCCCATCAGGCTAAGATCCCCGATTCACGGCGCCTCAATGTCGGCACCTTCCATGCCACCGCACTGTTCCTGCTGCGCCTTGCTCCCCAAGCCTTCCCCGGCCTAGCGGACCGTACCCTTCTTGAGGAGACCGAGGCTGCTAAGATCGCCCGGCAGGCTTGCCAGAACCTTCCCTGCGACGACCAAGATGCGCCCGAGCGCATTTCCGGTTTCAAGGATCGCCTCCTCTCCCCCCAAGAGGCACGCGCCGACGCCCGACGCCGCGGCGGTCCAGACCTCGTCGCCGAAGAAGCCTTCGCGCGTGGCTACGCTCTCTACCAGCAGGAGCTCGATCGCCGCCGGGCCATCGACTTCGGGGACCTCCTCATGGGCGTCGTCTCGCGCCTGCGCGACCCAGCCGCCCAGGACCTGCTCAACGAACTGCGTGAAGGATGGCGCTACCTCCTCATCGACGAATACCAGGATCTCAACCCAGCACAACACGCCATGGCCAGCCTCCTCGCCGGGCCGCGTGACAACCTCTGGGCCGTCGGCGACGACGACCAAGCTATCTACGGCTGGCGCCACGCCGATCCCAACGCCATCCTCGACTTCCAGCGCCGCCACCGCAACGCCCGCATCCTACGGCTCGTGCGGAACTACCGATCCACCCCGCAGGTACTCGCCGCCGCCGACGCGCTCATCCGGCGCAACGCCAAGCGCTTCCAGAAGACGCTCCAGGCGACCCGTCCCGACGGCGCGCCCGTGGAGATCCTCGTCGCCCCTACCCCAGAGCACGAAGGTCGACTCGTCGCCGAACGGATCGCGGGCCTCCTCGGCCAGGGGTTGCGCCCCCGCGACATCGCGGTTCTCGCCCGCACCGCCGCCTTCCTCGCCCCCGTCGAGCGTGCCCTCGCCCGCCGCAGGATCCCCGTCCGCACGTCCGGCGGCGGCTTCTGGATTCAGCGGGAAGTCCGTCACGCGATCGCCGCGATCCTAGCCCGCTGCGGACTCCCCCTCCCCGAAGACCTCGAGCCTGCGCCGACTTGGATCCTACGGCGCATCGAGGAGCGCCAGCGCGGCCGAGACTTCCAAACCGTCGCCCAGATCGCCCTGTCTCTCCTCGAGGAAAGCCCCCCCAAGCGCCTCAACGAGGAGCGCAAGGCGACGTGGCGCTTCCATATGCAGCAGCTTGGCGAAGAGATCCGCGAGGCAAGCACCCCTGATAGCGTTCTCGAGCGAATGCGCGCCGGACGCCCTCGCGGTGGCGAGACCGAGGACGCCGTCGCCCTCTTTACAATCCACGCCGCCAAGGGTCTCGAATGGCCCGCCGTTTTCCTCGTCGCCTGCGAGGAAGGCGCCCTGCCCCACGCCCGAACCGACGATCTGCCCGAGGAGCGCCGCCTCGCCTACGTCGCCATGACCCGCGCCCGCGACCGCCTGATCCTGACCCGCGCCGAGGAACGCCTGCGCAAGCCCCAGAAGCCCTCGCGCTTCCTCGCCGAGGCCGCCGCCGGGATCCCCCGCTGCACCTGAAACGGACCTATCCCCCCAACCCAACAAAAGGATTACCGTCCTGAAGGCAGCCTCTGGCCTACGAATTCCGTTGGCGCTTCCAATAGGATGAAGATGTCGGACGAGCCGCCGGACCATCAGCCTAACCGACCGCTCTCCGCACGCCCAACCTTGCGGCTGGATCATTATCCCGGCCTGAAATCCGTAGAGGCATCCAAAACAGCAGCCCTAAAACCTCTCCGCCTTCCCCGATGTGCCACAGCGCCACATCAGACCCCATAGCAGACTTTTCCACCACCCCCGTCGGCCCGTCCGTCACAACTCACCAAGGACAATACACCAGCCTTAGCCCCGCACACCAGCCATCCTGGCCTCGACTTCGGCCAGTGGCCGGGCGTAGGGAAGCGCCGCGCGGGCAGCCCTAAGGAGGAACGCGATCCGCGGCGTCACCGTCCCCACTGGCTCCACCACCACCCGGCGGGCGGCCAGCAGCGTGGTTAAGCGACGGCGTAACCACAACGGCAAATCCGATGCAGACAAATCAGCCAACGCCTCCGCCAATCTAGGAGAGGAGGTTGTCAGATGCACACGCGCCCCCGATGGCAGACGCGCCAGCGCCGATGCTGTCGCCAGCGCCTCAGGCGCCGCCGGCCAGGCCTCGAGACCCGAGGCGGCCAGCGATTCGGAGAGCTCGGCCACCGGCACGCCGCCGGCGTAGCCCAAAACCGCCGCCGCCGCCGCCCCATGCCCGGCGTCAGGACGCAGGCCCGCTACCAGCATCTCCCACATGAGCCGATCCGTTGGCACCCCCATCGGGGCGCCGGGCGGCGAAGGGACGGGCAGCGGACGGGGAACAGGAGCGCGCATGTCTTCCCATCTCGCCTTTCCCCCTACCGGTCGCAAGACCTTGCAGTCAAAAATGAAGACCGCCATCTCTCCATTGATGACCGACACTCCGTCCGCCGCCGCCGTCATCGGCGCCCGTCTGGCCCACCACCTCAGGCTCGACAGCCTTGTCCTCGCCCACCAGGGCCAGGTGCAGCCCGAGACCGGATGGATCCGCCACACCGAGGCCCTCCTGCGGCCGGTACGCGACGGCGTTCCTCAGCGGCCCGACCTCGTGATCGAGGACGCCGAGCGCCGCGGTCTCGGTGTCCCCCTCGCCTACTGGACAGCCCTGCAAGCCACCGAGGATGCCAAGCGCCTCTTCCCCCACCGCCGCGGCCGCGTACGTCTCAACCTCCAGGAAGTTCAGATCTCCGATCCCGCCTTCATCGATCGGATCCAACAGCTCTGGGGCCCAAAGGGAGAACGTAATCCGGGGGTCGACGTCGAGATCGTCGAGACCGCCCGCGTCGGCCTAGACCGCCTCCCCGCCCTCGAAGCCGGTCTGCGACGTCTACGCCAGTCCGGCGCCCACCTTCTCCTCGACGACTGGGTCGGATCAGACGAAGACTACATCCGCCTCGCCATGGTCCGCCGCTTCGCCCCCGCCACGGTGAAGCTCGATAAGTCTTGGTTCTCCCCCAACCGCCCCCCCGAGCGCCTGGCCTACGAGATCGACATCCTGCGCCGCGCCGGCGTGCGTCTCATCGCCGAGGGCGCCGACGGACCTACCGCCGCCACGCTCAAGCGCCAGCACTTGCCGAAGCCCGCGCAAATGCTCGTTCAAGGTTTTGAATACCACCGACCACAGAGCCTCGACCTCGTCGCCCAACGCCTCGCGCATGAAGAGAAGCAGCGCCAAGCCAGCATCGCAGGCGTGTGCGTAGCGGAGCGTGACGACGGCCTGCCCGGACCAGATATGGAGGGCCATCGCAGCCGTGTGCGCAGCAGAGCGTGCCTAGACACACCCGCCCGCCGGACATAGGATAGGCCCATCACCGGCCGATCCCTCGGAGAGCGCGTCTCATGAATCGCACCCTCGCCGCCGCCGTCCTCGCCGCGGCCCTTCCCATCGCCACGCCGGCCGCCGCCCAGCAGGGGCCGGCCCCCGCCGTTCGACAGACCGATCCGGCCGCGGCCCAGCCCCGGGCCACACGACCGGTGCCGCGCTTGGCGCAGCCGGATGCAATCGAACGGATGACCGAACTCCCCAGCCGCCAACCCACCCGTATGGAGGTCGCCCCGCCCCCGGCCCCCGCCGCCCCTGTGATCGCCGGGCCCACCCAGCCCGCCCAAGGGATCCTCGTCGCCCCGCAGGCCACGCCGCTCGTCGGCGGCCATGCCGTCCCTCTCGTGCTCGCCCCGCCGCCCGCCCCGTCCCCCCAGACGGCACCGCAGGCCGCCGTCCCTGAGCCGACCGGCACAGCCGCCCCACAGGCCGTAACCGACCGGCGCGCCAGCCCCGCTGTCGCCGAGCGCGCCAGCAACGCCCCCCGCGACCGCCGCATCGCGGCCAATACCGAAGCCGCCCAGCGGCTGGCCTCCAGCGCCCAGGCCGCCCGGGTCGATGGCTCCTGGATCGCCCGTCAGGGCCAAACCCTGCGCGCCACCCTCGAGGCCTGGGGCCGCGAGGCCGGCTGGCGCATCGCCTGGCGCGCCGACCACGAGTTCACCCTGATGGCTTCAGCCGAATTCCAGGGCTCCTTCGAAGACGCCGCCGGCACCCTCATCGAGGCCTTCGCTAACGCCAGCCCTCCTATCTTCGGTCGCTTTTACAGCGGTAACCGCGTGCTCGTCATCACGAGCCCGCAAGACGCCGACCTGAACTGAGCCCCGCGACGAGATCCCACGGAGACCACGCCCCATGCGCCGACCCGCCCTCCTCGCCGCCGCTGCCATCGCCGGGCTCGCCACCGCCGGCTGCACCCAAACCCGCCAAACGGCAGACGCCGCCTTCGCCCGAAGCATCGCCCAGGGCGACCGCAATCTCGCCGTCCGCCAGGGCCTCGAGGCCTATCGCGGGCCCGTCAATGTTCGCATGACCGACGGCATCTGGCTCGGCGAGGTCGGCCAACGCAACCCCATGGGCGAACCCCTCCCCGGACGCCTCGAGACCCGCACGGGCGTCACCCTGACCACCGAACGCCCCCTCTCCCTCGATCAGATCGCACAGCGCCTTTCCGAACTGACCGGCATCCGACACACCGTCGACGGCGTCGCCGTCTGGCAATCCTCCCAAGCCGCCGCCGATCCCGCCGCCCAGTTGCCTGCCGGGATCGGCGGCCCCGCTTTCGACGCCCCAGGCCCCGTGCTCGCCACCGTCGGCGGGATGCGCCCAAGCCCCATGACTATCCGCTACAGTGGCCCCCTCTCCGGCCTGCTCAACCAGGTCGCCGCCCACTTCGAAGTCGATTGGGAGCATCGCGACGGAGTCGTGCGTTTCATGGGCGTCCAGACCCGCCAGTTCACCCTCCAGGCTCTGCCCAACGAGGTCGAACTCGAAAACCGCATTCAAGGCGCTGTCTCCGGCACCACCGGCGCCCAGGGCGCCGGCGTCGGCGGCCAGGGCGCGGGCGGACAGCAGTCCTCCCAGCAGACCGCCACCAACCGCGTCCGCCTGAACTACTGGGCGGCCGTTGAAGCCACCATCAAGTCCATGCTCCCCGAAGGTACCCCCCTGTCCATCAACCGAGACGCTGGCACCATCACCATCACTGCTCGCCCCAGCCTCCTGCGTCATGTCGAACAGTATGTCCGTGCCGAGAACCGCCGCCTCGCCCGTCAGGTCGCCGTCGAAGTCAAGGTCCTTGCGATCCAGTCGCGTGACACGGACAACTACAACCTCAACCTCGGAATCCTCTTCCGCGATATCGCCAACGGGATCAACCTCGGCTTCTCCTCCGTCTCTCCCATCGGCAACATCGCCAACAGCGCTCTTATCTCCGCCGGCATCGTCCAGAACGCCCGCCAAAACTGGCTCAACCAGTCCTTTCAGGGCTCCGAGGCCTTCGTCCGCGCCCTTTCCGAACGCACCAACGCGTCGTTGGTCACCAGCACCTCCGTCACAGCCCTCAACAACCAAGTCGCCCCAGTCTCAATCCTCAACACCCGTGGCTACCTCGCCCGTGTTACCCAGACCCAGGTCGAAGGCGCCTCGACGCCCACCACCAGCCTCGAACCAGGTTCCGTCTCTACGGGCTTCTCGATGAGCATCCTGCCGCGCATCTTCTCCAACGGCGAGCTCATACTGAATTACAATATCTCTCTCTCCGAGCTCGTCGGCGACACCTTCGAGACCTTCTCCTCAGGTGGCAACACAATCCAGCTGCCCAACATCAATTCCCGTTCCCTCAACCAAAGCGTCCGCATGCGCTCCGGCGACAGCCTCGTCCTCGGCGGATTCGAACGAGTACGCAACTCCGCCACCGACCGCGGCATCGGACAGCCCACCTTCCGCCTCTTCGGCGGCGGGATGGACAACTCCAATCTCCGGGAAATCCTCGTCGTCGTCCTCACCCCCGTCATCCTGGAGTCGAGCGGACAGCTGCAGGCCGCCCAACGCTGAGGCGGCAAGCCCGCTTGCGTCAGCAGGCGGCCTTCCCCACATCGCTCCAACGGTCCAAAACGCCCTCAGCCAAGACCCCCCGAAATGGATCCCTCCCCGATCGGCACCCCGAAAATTCTGAAGATCGGCTCGCGCAAGTACGCGGTCGGCCTCCGCTGGGTCCTTGCCGACACGGCTAACCAGGACCTCCGTGGGCAGGCCCGCCAGGAGATCCGCGACACTGGCGGCGGCGCCGATCTCTACGTCCTGCGCGACGCCCAAGGTGGGCGCGAGGTCCGGCAGTTCGGCATCGGCTCTCGCGCCGATGGACTCGTCCCCGGCGCGGTCGCCGCCGCGGCCGCCGCCGCCAACAGCCTCCCCGGTACCTGGCTCGGCGCCTTCGCCACCGACGGCGGATGGTGGATCGTCCAGGTCCGCGACGACGCCATCGTCGCGGACGGCGACGCCTTCTACGAACACGAGCGCGAGGCCATTGAGCGCTTCGATCGCGAGCGCCGCCAGGACTGGAACGCCCTCTACGCCCCCTCTTCTTGGAACATCGAGGGCGCGCGCGAGCTCAGCATCATCGACCTCCTCCAGGGCCAGCGTACACCCCGCCTGCAAGAGGCCAACCCGTCGGGCACCTACCTCAAGATCGCCCTCCTCATCGGCCTCATCGTCGTCGGCGGCGGCCTCGGATACACCTTCTGGCTCGACTACCAGGACCGTATCGCCCAAGAGGCCGCCGAACGCGAACGCATCGAGCGTGAGGCGCGGCTGCGCGCCGCCCTCCTCGCCCGCCAGCAGGCCCAGCCTATCGTCGTCCCTGCCCCCTGGATCGAGCAGCCCCAGCATCGCCTGTGGTTCGAGCACTGCCAGGCCGCCCTCAACGCCACCCCCACTCAAATCCCCGGCTACCAGCCCGCCGGACGCCGGTGCGAACCCCGATCCGCCTACGCTACCTTCCGCCGCACCGACGGCATCATCGGTTGGGCCGAGCGCTATCTCGACGGACGCCTCACCCAAGGACAACGCCTCACGTTTTCAGCCGATCAGGCCAGCATCGAGATCGTAACCCCCCTCCCCCCGCGCCCCGCCCGCGGCGAGGAAGGCATCCATGACGACGCCGCTGTACGACGCTTCCTTATCGAACACGCCCAGGCCTCCGGCGTCCGCCTCCAGATCACCCAGACCCGCGTCGACCCGCCACCACGGCCCCCAGGCGCCCCCGAGCGCCGATCGGATGGTACACCCTTCGAAATGCCGCTCCCACCCTGGGGCGCGTTCCAAATCACCCTAGATGCCGATCGCCTCGGTAACTGGCCTACCCTTCTTGCCAGCCTGCCCGGCTTTGTGCCCACCCGCATGTCCGAAACCCCCGAGGGGCGTTGGACTATCCAGGGAGACGTCTATGTCCGTCGCTAAGCTCGCTCTCCTCGCCGGCGTCGCCCTCGTCGCCGCTCCTACCATCCAGGCTCAGGCACCCGGTCCGCTCGACCGCCTCCTTGGCGGCCCTGCC
>Ga0308417_1000950_pt1 | contig 20251 bp, 18 predicted proteins | sample HotsprSampleOS65_FD_203528 | JGI IMG/M metagenome (GOLD analysis project Ga0308417, IMG submission 203528) | Hot spring phototrophic mat microbial communities from Octopus Spring, Yellowstone National Park, Wyoming, United States - 20090730_OS65 ... | reverse complement strand
GGCATCGAGGTCGTCTATGGCGGCGGGCACGTGGGCCTGATGGGCGTGGTGGCGGAGGCGGCGCTGTCGGCCGGGGGACGGGTCATCGGGGTCATCCCGGAGCGGCTGCTGGAGCGTGAGGTGGCCTACCGTGAGGTGACGGAAATGTACGTCACGCGGACGATGCACGAGCGGAAGGCGCGCATGATGGAGCTGTCTGATGCGTTTGTGGCTCTGCCGGGCGGGATTGGCACGCTGGATGAGTTGTTTGAAATCTGGACCTGGCGGCAGCTTGGCTATCACAGCAAGCCGGTGGGACTGCTCAATGTGGCCGGTTACTATGATGGACTGCTGGGCTTTCTCGACCGGGCCGTGCAGGAGGGATTTCTGGCGCCAGAGTGCCGGGATTTACTGATGGTCGAGACGGATTTTGGGAAACTGTTGGCGCGGCTGGCTGGAACTTTCGTCTGATAACGAATTTTCCAGCCGGGCTTCCTGATGCCAGAGCAGGGCTTGGCGATAGTCAGCGGGCGTGTTGAGGTTGTAAAGCAACCGGTCAGCGCCGGGCAGGTCGGCGTAGTCCGGGAAGGGGAGTGGCGCGGCGGGGATGGTCTGGAGGAAATCCTGGACGCGCCGGCCGCCCCGGCGCAGGAAGGCAGAGAGGGCAGGCAGGATGGCAACGTTGTAGGCGGCGCAGACGCCGGTTGGTTGTCCGTCGGCTGTGAAGGGGACAACCGCCGGGGCCGTGGGGTGGGTGCTGGCGAGCCGTGCCAGGAAGGTCGTTGTCAGGAACGGCATATCACATGGGATGACCAGACACCGTGGGCGTCCGAGTTGGCGGGTGTGTGCGACGGCGCAGGCGATACCGCTGAGCGGGCCGCCATTGGGGATGGGGTCAACCAGGATGTGCCTGTCAAAACAATAGTCTGATAATAATCTCTGAACTGCATCAGAAGCCGCTGAGAGACCAACCGGCGAACACACAACATACACACGACGGAAAACCGCCCGCAGGCGGTCAGTCAAGACCAAGAGCAACGGAGCATCGGGAAAAGGCAACAGCGCCTTTGGCCGCCCCATGCGCCAGCTCCGGCCGCCTGCGAGGATACACACCGGGAAGTCATCCATGGTATTGGCAACTGCTATTCCTACCGGTGTTGGTGTGCATACCGGTCTGTACTGAACGTGATGCTGTGGCTTTGCGACGACCGGGGCTGCCACTGCCTGCGTTTGCCCCCTGTGTTTACCCCCTGTGTTTGCCTAAGTCCCGATGTGGTTTGGCGTGTGGGTGAAGGTTTCAATCATGTAGTCGTGGATGTAGTTGAACAGCAGGTTCTGAAAGCGCCACCCATAGCGTGGGTCCTGGAGGTCACGGTGTGGAATGACAAAGGTGTAGGGCTCCAGAATATCCGCCACTTTGAGCGAGATGATGACCTGAACGCCACCGGGATGCTCTACAGCCTGGAATTCCAGCAGCGGATGTTCGTAACGGCGCAGTTCGGCCTGGATTTTTTCAAGGCTGGAGAGATCGGGCGCAGGCATCAGCACTTCCTCCTGTCCTGACAGCTTCACATAACGAGACCACCGTCGGCACAAAGAACCTGTCCGGTGATGTAGCGGGCATCTTCTGAAAGCAGAAAGGTGGCGATGCGGGCAATTTCCGTTGCAGTCCCGAACCGTCCAAGGGGGATGGTTTCAAGCAGTTTGGCGCGATACTCAGCCGACAGCCCTTCCGTCATCTCCGTTTCAATAAGACCCGGCGCAAGAGCATTGACCGTAATGCCCCGGCTGGCGACTTCCTTGGCCAGGGCCTTGGTAAAGCCAATCATTCCGGCCTTGGCGGCGGAATAGTTCGTCTGGCCGGCCATACCGATCACACCGCTGATTGAGCTGATGTTCAGGATTGACCCGCCCTGCTTTTGCTTGAGGAGGAGCGCAACGACCGCTTTGGACATGTTGAAGGCACTTTTGAGATTGGTGTTGAGAACGGCATCCCAGTCGTCTTCCTTCATCGTGATGAGCAGCTTGTCGCGGGTGATACCGGCGTTGTTGACGAGGCCGTGGAGAGCGCCAAAGCGTTCCCGTACCTGCCTGACAACGGACTGGGCGGCTTCAAAGTCGGCGGCATCTGCCTGGTAGGCCTGGGCTTCGACACCCAAGGCCTGAAGTTCCTGCTCGACGGCCCGGGCGGCTTCCACCCGGCTGTGGTAGGTGAAAGCAATGTTGGCACTGCGGGCAGCCAGTTCGAGGGCGATGGCGCGGCCAATGCCCCGTGAGCCGCCGGTGATGAGGATGGTCTTACCGCGAAAATTCATGGCGTCGTTCATGGCGTTGTGGGAGGGGAAGTTTCAAGAAGTTCCCAGAAAAACACAATGGCAATGGCCTGAATACCATTGAAGGCGTAGTGGAGCACGACCGAAGGCAGGATGGAGCCGGTTGCAGCCCGGAGGACGGTCAGGGTGAGGCTGAGCAGCGCCAGCATGGTCAACCCGGCCCAGCCGCCCCAGTACTGTGGGACGTGAACGGCCAAAAAGAGCAGGGAGACCAGAACCACTGTAGGACGAACCCCCAGACTGCGCTGCAATCCGCCAAAGATAACCCCCCGATAAACCACTTCCTCGACGAGCGGCGCAGACAGTGCAGCCACGCAGGCAATGGCTACCCGAACGGACGGCCCCTGGGCAAGGATGCGGTCAAGATCGGTTTTGGCATTGGGGAGGTAGCGTTCCAGCCAGGCGCCAGTGGCCAGAAACAGTGGTGCTGCAAACACACAGGCTATAAGGAGTCCGTTCCGGCGGGACCAGAACGAACGGCACCAGTCCAGACCCAGCGCCGGGCGAACTCCGTAGGGGGATGTCCGACGGATAAGCTGCCAGCACCATAAAAGCGTTATGGCGTGAGCAGCAAACGTGGACAGCACCAGGGTCAGGGTCAGCGAGTGTGAGGTCGTCAGGTCAGCTTGCGTCGGAAGGGCGCCCCGCTGCAGGTAAAACCAGGCTGTCCAGCCAAGCTGTGCCCCAACCGAACTCAGCAGGATGGCACTGATGCTCAACAGCCATGTCACCATGGCTGCACCGGCATTCCAACCCACCACCCGTGACACCGGGCTGGCTGGGGGCATAACCGCTGGCTCAGTCAGAGAGGTCATGGGCGGGGTAACGCTTTCCCGAAGGCGGCAGGGATGGTTGGGGCTGGGACTGGGCCAGGACGGCCAACCGTTCATTCATCGTGGATGCCACCTGGGCCATAGCCTCTTCAATAGAGAGGCTGGTGGTCTCCAGCGGTGCGTGGATAGTGAGATGAACCGGGCAGGGGGTGAGCCACATGGAATGCGCTGGCAAAAATGTGGCGGTGCCATAGATGGTAACCGGCACAATCGGCACACCGGCTTCACGCGCCAGACGAAACCCGCCCGATTTGAAGGCTTTGACCCGGGCGGGCTGGATGTTCCGCGTGCCTTCGGGAAAGATCACCACCGGAGTCCGGGAGTGGAGCACCTTCCGCGCCGCGGCGATCATGTCAGGGATGGCATTCCGGTTCCCCCGGTCAACCGGAATGTGTCCGGCGCGCCAGAGAAACCAGCCCAGGAAGGGAATACGGAACAGTTCCTTTTTGGCCAGAATCCGAAACTGAAACGGCAGGAAGGCAAACAGCACTGGAATGTCAAGCAAACTCTGGTGATTGGCCATGACCACTGCTGGGGTGTGGCGGGGCAGTTGTTCAAGGCCTTCAACGGAGACCCGCATCCCGACTGTGAAGGCAATCATCCGACACCAGGTGCGCGCGCACCAGTGTTGATAGGCTCCTGTTCGGTCAAACAGTGAAAGCAGAAGGGCCAGAGACCCCATAACCACCGTATAGAGAACAATCAGCAGAAACGCGACAATCGAGTGCAGGATACGGATGATCTTCATTGAAACCATCGTTGAAGGCGCAAACGGATGGAGTTGCCAACCTGGTCGCTCAAAGCTGGTCGCTCAAAGTGACGACCAGCTTTCAGCCATGGCCAGACAGGTGGCGCGGTGACGCTCCAGCCGCTCCCGGTAGCGGGCATGGGTGGCGGCATCCGGCTCAAACCAGCTTCCAGCGGGCAGTGGGCAACGGTCAATTGTCAGCAATCGCAGGCCAAGACTGACCCACAGAGCCACGCCACGGGCTGAAGCTTCCGTCGGGATGACACAGATGGGCCGTCCCAGTGCCTGGCACAGCATCGTAGCAAAAACGGGTGACGCCGACACACCGCCGGAGACAATGATCTCTGTGGAGTCCAGGAGGAACCCGGCGGTTTCCAGTTGCCGGGCAATCCACGCCAAACGCAGGGCAATGACTTCGAGCAGCGCCTGCCAGATGGCTACGGGGGTTGTGGAGAGCCGGAGTCCGGCAATCACTCCCGTGGCTTGCGGATGCCAACCCAGACTGCGTTCGCCGGCCAGGAAGGGCAGGATGGTCAATCCGGTATCTTCTGCCAGGGTCTGCCGCAGACGAGCTTCCAGGATCGGTGTGGCCGGCAGGCGCAGCGTACGCCGCCCCCAGGCGAGCAGATTGCCGGCGTTGCTCAGCGCGCCGCCCACGAGGGCATGGTCGTGGTCAAGGTGATAGACCCAGAGACCCGGTGGCGGTTCTCCCGGTTCACGTTCCCTGGGAATGGTGACACGTAGGGCAGCCGTGGTGCCAATGTTGATGGCGGCCCGGTTGTCGGAAAAACACAGGCTGCCCAGGTTGCTGCAGGCGCCATCGCCAAGGGGTGGGAAGAAGCAGGCTGCATGCAGTTGCGGCCAGCGTTTTTTGAAGGGCGGGACGAGGGCCGTGCCAGGGAGCATCGCTCCGGCATTGGCCAAGGGCGGCAGATGAGAGCGCTCAAGGCCAAGATAATCAAGGATTTCTTCATCCCAGTCGGCTTCGCGGCGGGCATAGAGGCCCGTCGCCGAGGCAAGGGAAACGGTGGTGCAGGTCCGGCCAAAAAGTCGCCACCAGGCATAGTCAGCAAAGGACATCCACTGCCATTCCCGGAGCGTCAGGTGACGTCGCAGCCAGGCCAGTTTGAGCAACCAGTAACTGCTGTGGAGGGGGCAACCCGTCCGGGCATAGAGCCGGCGGCGGGTGAAATACTCAACCAAATTCTCTCTTTCGGCTTCGGAACGTGTGTCGCCCCAAGCAAAAACCGGCGTTGTCGGCACGCTGACATCAGGCTGGTCAGCAGTAGCCGCCGACCGTCGGACACCCATGAGGCTGTGCATCATGGTGGAGATACCAACGCCCTGAATGACATACCCCTGACGTTCAGCCCGATGGAGTGACCGGCTGATGACCCCGGTGAAGGCGGCAAAGAGCGCCGTGGCATCGTAGGTCATGGTGCCATCCGGTGTCATGGTAGCCACAACCGACCGCCGGCTAAGGGTTTCCGGCTGCAACCGGCCGTCAGGCGTAAACACGGCCGCACGGAAAGAAGAGGAACCCAGATCAACAGCCAGAATCATGGGTTCTGGCTCAGGAAAGGTGGGCGTGATGCCTGGCATACCGGGCTGCGCCCAGCAGTGCCGTCTGCTCATTGAGGATGACGGCCACTGGAACCTGCTCCAGAAAGCTCCGAAAACGTCCCTTGGCGACGAATGCGCCCAGAAAATCGCCCTTGGTCATCCACTTGAGGATTTTGGGCGCAATGCCGCCGCCGATAAACAGCCCCTCGGTGGCCAGGGCCTTCAGGGCCAGGTTGCCAGCTTCAGCACCATAGAGGGCCACGAACCGCTCCATCACCGCCACGGCAATCGGCAATCCTTCGTCGGCAAACTTCGAGATGGCTGCACCGTAGCCATCAGTAGCAGCCAAAGCTTCCAGGGCAGCGGAACCGGCGGCACGCCCGGTGTCACGGAAAAAATGGTACAGGTGGGCAAAGCCAAACGTCCCGGACACCAGCCGCTCCCAGCTTACGTGATCATAGGTCTGCCAGAGATACGCCAGCAGGTCCAGCTCCGTCGGATCGCTGGGAGAAAAGCTGGCGTGGCCACCTTCCGACGGAACGGCAATGTGGCGTGTTCCATCCCAGAACAGAATGCACTCGCCGAGACCTGTCCCGGCCGAGATCAGGGCCGCGTTGCCCAGGCGGGGTGTACCGGCCTGAAGTTGGTAAAAGTCCGACGGTGCCAGCAGGGCAATCCCGTTGCCGTTGGCTTCGAGGTCATTGATGACAAAGGCCGGGCAGTCGAGTACCTGCCGCAGTTCATCCGCACGGATGCTCCAGGACAGGTTGGTAATCTGGCACACGCCATCGAGGACAGGTCCGGCTGCGCCAATGCAGGCAGCCTGGCAGCGGAGCGCCCGCCCACCAAAAAATGACCGCAGCATGGCTGGCAGATCGCTGAAATCAGCGCTGGCGAAGGTTCGGGTTTCGAGCGGGGCAAGGGTGGCGGCGTCAAACAGTCCGAGGTGGGTTTTCGTGCCACCCACATCTCCGGCCAGGAGGTAACGGGTCATGGTCATTGCGTATCCAGGGTTCAGGAAGGTGATTTGGCTCTGGCCTGTGTTGCCGGGACAGTGGCCAGGGCAGCCCCGATGATCCCGGCGAGGTTGGCCATCCGGGCCGGGAGCACCGGGGCCGGACAGGTCAGGTACGCCGCAAACTTGTCGAATTTGTTGCTGGCGCCGCCGCCGAGAATAAAGGCATCACACCAGAGCAGCCGGTGCAATTCGGTGAGGTATTCGCTGACATACCCAGCCCACTTTTTCCATGACCAGTTCTGCCGCTCACGTGCCGACAAGGAAGCCCGCCGCTCGGCGTCCTTATCACGGATGATCAGGTGGCCCAGCTCAGTGTTGGGAATAAGCTGCCCGTCATGGAAAAGTGCGGTGCCGATGCCGGTGCCCAGGGTGACGATGGCCACCAGCCCGGCAAGGTCGCGGCCGGCGCCAAAGCGCATCTCGGCCAGGCCGGCGGCGTCGGCGTCATTGAGCAACGTCACCGTGTAGCCGGTGGTGTTTTTGAACAGGGTGGCGGCGTCACAGCCAATCCAGGCCGGGTCAATGTTGCCGGCCGTGTGCGCCACACCGTGCTTGACGACGGAAGGCAGCCCGATGCCAATGGCGCCGTCACGCTCACTCCATCCAAAGTGGCGGATGACCTCAAAAACGGTTTCGGCAATGGCGTCCGGTGTCGCCGGCTGTGGCGTGAGCAGACGGAACCGTTCCTGGGTAAGCGTGCCAGTGCGGAGGTCAACCGGCGCCCCTTTGACGCCGGTACCGCCAATGTCAATGCCCAAGGCGCATTTGGCCGTGGTTCTGGCCATGGTATGCGGATTCCTTTCGGGGTTGGGGAAGTCCGATGGGAGCAAGTGGAAGCTGAAGGTGGTGTTGGCAGGGGGGTTGCGGGAGAGCCTGAGAGTCTGATAATCAGCCTTACGTCAAAATACCGCCCAGCCGCGCCTGCACCCACAGCGGCGGTACCGCCCACAGCTTTGCCCCCAGTGACAGATGCGCCCGCCGGGAAAACACATCGTAGCCATGCCGCTCGATGTCACGCAGAATCCCTCCGTACAAACGACTGCTCAGGAACACGGTAAAGCGACTGTCCGGCGAAAGCAACCGAATACCACACTCCGCCTCACGGTAGAAATCCCGCGCCCGGCAAATCTCGAACTTAAGCAGGGCCACCACTTCCGGCGTCAGCCGCCCCTGCAGAATCATCTCTTCCGTACAACCAAACCGACGCAGGTCCTCCAGTGGCAGGTAAATCCGGTTGCGCCGGGCATCCTCGCCCACATCCCGCAGGATATTCGTCAACTGAAAGGCAATGCCAAGCGCCACCGCATACTGGAGCGCACTTGAGTCAGCGTAGCCGAACACCTCACTGGTCATCAGCCCCACCAGCGACGCCACCCGGTAGGCATAGGTATAAAGGTCATCAAACCGCTCGAAGCGCACGGGCCCTTCCGTGCGGGCATCCATCAGGCAGCCCTGCATGAGTTCAAGGGGATGTTCGAGCTTGACCGGAAACTGTGGAAGGAAGTCATACCAGGCGACAAGCACCGGGTGAGCCGGAAAGGGCCGCCCGGCATACACATCCCGCAGAGCCTGCGCCCAAGCTTCAATGGCCAACGCCACTGCCGTCGGGTTGGCCTGGCGGTTGGTATCCACCAGATCATCAATCTGCCGGCAGAGCGCATAGATGGCATAAATGGCCGGACGCTTGCGTTTGGGAAGGGTCTGGGTGCAAAAGTAAAAGCTTTTGGCGTGGGTGCGGGTCACCTCCCGGCAGTAGGCATAGCCAGCAGCCACAGCCGCCGGGGCTGGCGCCTGAACCCGCACTTGCCCGGCAAAGGGGTCAAGCGCCGCAACGCTGCCAGTATCAAGTCTCATGCCCTGAGAGCGTGAACAAAAACTGCATCAGCACCATTGGGTTGGAGCTACCGCCACCACCCGCTGAAAACGTACCGGACTATGGTATAGACTCAACACCAACGTCAACACCTGCTGGCATGCGCCGGAAGCCTGTACTGGTCGGCAGGCTGGAGTTCCAGAGCAAACCTGAACCTGGCTGTCTTTTGCTGAATCACTATGCTTGAGGAGTTGAGAAAATCACCCGTCCCGTCCCCGCAGGCAACGACTTCCAAACCGCTGCTGCAAACCTTCCTGATCCACATCCAGCTCCTCGACCCCGTCACCTGGCTTGGCCCCTGGCAGTGTTTCTGCTGTGGGGTCCTGGCAACGGGGCTACGCCTGGCAGACCTGACGGTGACGGATGGCGTCAAATTTTTTCTGGCCTGCGGACTCATCGGCCCGCTGCTGACCGGTTTCAGCCAATCCATCAACGATTATTTTGACCGCCACCTCGACGCCATCAACGACCCGGAGCGCCCTATTCCGGCGGGGCGGATTTCCCTCGCGGCAGCCCGTGCCAACTTCATCCTGACCGGTTTCCTCGCCGTGGGGAACATGTTGCTGCTGTACCTTGTGACTGCCAGCCCGGTGATTCTCATCCTGGGCGTCGCAGGACTCTTTCTGGCCTACGCTTACAGCGCCCCGGGATTTCGCCTCAAGGAAAACGGCTGGCTGGGAACAACGGCAGTGGGCATCGGGTACTGCCTGGTGCCATGGCTGCTGGCTGCGCACCTTTTTTCACGGGAGCCGGGCTTTCCTGCCTTTCATCTGGCGCTGGGGGTTGTCAATGCCCTGGTTGCCATGGGGCTGATCACCATGAACGACTTCAAATCCATTGAAGGGGACCGCAAAAATGCCCTCAAAACCCTCCCCGTACTGTATGGCGAACGTGGCGCAATGCTCATTGCCTTTACCGAAATCAATCTGGCGCAGGTGATTTTTGTCATCACCTGCTTTTTGTTTGGCTATGTCACCATTGGCTGGCTTGGCATAGCCTTCTTCGTTCCCCAGCTTGTTCAGCAGGTACAGCTCTACCGCGCACCCAATGACAGCCGGTTGCTCGAAAGCATTGGGCGCAATGCGGCCGGGCGGTCGCTCATCAGTCAGAGTCAGGCCAGCGCCCATCCGGGCTTTATCCGTTTTCTCGTTGGGAGTAATCTGCTCACCGTCACAGCCCTTACGGCTGTGTCCATCGTCCATGGGTATTGGCGCTAGAACCCGTTTCAGAATAAGGAGACCAACGCCATGAAAGACACGGCAACGACCACAGCTTCAGACAGCCCCAACCAGACTGCCGAAGCCTCACTCGAAGCGTTTCGGACGCTTTCTCTGCCCGAAAAGGCCCTGACCATTGCCCAAGCGCAGGCAATGTTGTTTTCCAACACGGTTGTGCGGGTGCTTTCCACGGTCTTGCGTGGCAGCCGCCGCCCCAGTGCCAGCTAGGGGCCAGCCAGGGGGAAGCCATCCGTCAGGCCCACTTCAGGACCGCCTCCACATCAAAGTCTGGCTTCCAGCCCAACCGGGCGCCGGCTTTTGAGAGATCGCTGACATAGTGCCGCTGGTCGTCTGGCGCCGGCTCGACATCGGTCAGGTGTAGAACCGGAGTCCTGCCACATGCCCGGCCAATCCGCTGCGCCAGTTCAACCAGTGAGTAGGCGTAGTCGGGACCGCCGCCGATGTTGAACGTCTCATTGAAGGTGTCGTGGGCATCAGACAAAGCGGCACAGGCGCGCAGCACGCGCACAAGTTCTGTCACCGGCAGGACATCCCGCACCTGCCGTCCCTGCCAGCGCAGCGTCAGGGGTTGTCCACGGCGGATGGCATCGGCAAAGCGACTGACCAGTCCGCCGGGATTGCCCGGCGTCGGCGGTGCAAACATCGTGGAGAGCCGCAGCACACAGAGCCGGAAGCCGCGCTGGGACGCATAAAAACGGGCGTATTCCTCGGCCAGCCACTTTGACCAGGCGTAGGCGTTCTGCCCACGCAGGGTTGTCGGGCAGCTTTCCGGCACGGCCGGGTAGTGGTCAGCATGCGCGCCATAGACATCCTTGGTCGAGGCCAGCAGCAGGACGTGCTGTTCGGTAAGCTGGGCGCAGAGCCAGCGTGTGCCGTCGCTGTTGACCTCGAAGCAGTCCGCCGCTGCCTCCGGGGCTTTGGCCACGTGGGCGGCCAGGTGGACGATGACCTGGTGATGGGCCAGCGCCTCAGCCAGGGCTGGGGTAAACAATCCCAGTCCCTGCCGTCGCCCGGCCACGGTCGCCCCCAGGGCCGCCGCCACATGAACGCCCAGATAGCCTGTCCCACCTGTCACCAACCAGGTCTGCTTCACGCGGTTTTCTCGGTCTGATCCAGGTTCAAATCCGCCACCGGGGTTCTGTCGCGCGGAAGCCGAACGGTCACAGTCGTTCCTTTCCCCGGCTCACTGACAATGGACACCCGGCCACCATAGGCCGTCACGACATCCCGCACGAGGGTCAGGCCGATGCCCAGCCCACCCCCCTTGAAGTTGGTACGGGAAGTGCTGTGGTACTGCGAACTGGCTACTTCATAAAATGACTCAAAAGCGACAGCCACTTCATGGGCAGCCATACCAATTCCATTGTCCTCAACCTCGATGGTGAAATATGGCTCCCCGGAGGTTAGCCGGACGTGGATGTTTCCGTGGTCAGGGGTGAACTTGACGGCATTGAAGAGCAACTCCCGCAGAACCTGGGTCACGCGCAGGGCATCGCCCACCGCCGGCAGGTGTTCCGGCCCTGCCAGATGATACTGGTGCTGGCGATGCCGGGCGTGAACCTTGATTTCTTCGAGCGTGGTCCGTACCAGGACCGCGACATCAAACGGCTGGCAACTGATGGGCAGGCGATCAGTGGTGGTTGTCATCAGCAGCGTGAGGTTCTGGACGATGGTGGTGAGGTTTGAGATGGCCGCCTGCATGGCCGCGCGGGCTTCCCGGACATCAGCGGGCGAGTCGGCCATCACTGCCAGCAAATCACAGTAGCCCTGGAGAATGGTCAGCGGCCCGCGCAGTTCGTGGCTGGTCATGCGGAGGAATTTTTCCTTGAGTTCGGTCAGGCGTTGTAATTCACGGTTTGCCTGCTGCAGGGCGGTGTTTTGCTGGCGCAGCCTCACCCGCCCGAAGCACTTCTCGATGGCCAGGTGCATCTGCCCGACATCAAAGGGCTTGGGGATGAAGTCACTGGCGCCGAGCTTCATCGCCTCGACGGCTTCCTCGATGCGTCCATAGCCGGTAATCATCAACACCTCGATGGACGGGTCATGGGCCTTGACCAGTTCAATGACAGCCAGCCCTCCCTGGCGCGGCATGCGCAGGTCGGTGATGACAAGATGGGGGCGGAAGCTGACCAGCAATGGGGCCACTTCACTGCCATCTGCTGCCGTGCACACCTGGCAGTCACTGAGAAAGTCCTTAAAGAAAAGCCGGATTTCCGCCTCGTCATCCACAACGAGCACCCGGCGGTTTAACTCAACCGACGGAGCGGCAACAGCATCTTCCATCACCTACACTCCAGCATCTGGCACTCCGGCGTCTGGGGGCGAACCATCGGCCGCTGCTGGCGCGCCAGATTCAGAATTTCGTGGGCCAGTGCCTCCTTGGTCATCAGTGGCAGTGTCCGGGTTTCACCGCTGGCCAGGACGAAGGTAGCCCGGTTGGTATCGGTGTCAAACCCGGCGCCAGCCTCAGTGACATCGTTGAACACCAGAAGGTCGGCACCTTTGCGGCGGAGCTTTTCCAGAGCCGCTTCCAGTGACCAGCCCGTTTCAGCCGCAAAGCCGACGACGAAGCGGGACCCCTTCCGCGCACTGACGGCGGCGAGGATGTCTTCGGTGGGTTCAAGGTCGAGCTGGCGCAGCGGTGCCGGGGTCTTTTTCAGCTTTTCCGTCGCCACCTGCCGCGGACGGTAGTCGCAGACGGCGGCCGCCTTGATCACCATCGTGGCTGCCGGCAGACACCGCAGCACGGCCTCATACATCTCGCGGGTGGAGCGGACAGCAATGGTTTCAACGCCCTCCGGCGGGGTCAGCCGGGTCGGACCACTGATGAGGGTGACGGTTGCGCCGCGCACCTGCGCCGCCCGCGCCACGGCGTAGCCCATCTTCCCTGAAGAGCGGTTCGTCAGGTAGCGGACTGGATCAATGTCCTCAATCGTGGGCCCGGCCGTCACCAGAACGTGGTCGCCGGTCAAGTCACGCGGTGTTGTTTCCAACGTTGTTTCCAACGTCGCCAGCGATGTCCACACCGTCTCAACGATGCGGTCAGGGTCAGCCAGCCGCCCTTCACCAACCATGCCACAGGCCAGAAACCCGGCCTCCGGCTCGATGATGTGGACGCCACGCGCCCGCAACCGGGCCAGATTGTCCTGTGTGGCCGGGTGCCGCCACATCTCCACATTCATCGCCGGGGCCACAAAGGTCGGACAGGTCGCCGCCAGATAGACGGTTGACAGAAAATCATCAGCAATACCGTGGGCCAGTTTGGCCAGACAGTTGGCCGTGGCCGGCGCAATCACCAGCGCGTCCGTGCGCTGGGCCAGGGCAATGTGGGCAATGTTGGTATCGTCGTCGCGTCCCCAGTGCGACGTATGGACGGGCTTCCCGGAAAGCGCCTGGAAGGTCAGCGGCTGGATGAAGTGCGTCGCCGCCTCGGTCATGACGACCTCGACCGTGGCGCCGAGCTGCTGCAGGCCACGCAACACCAGAATCGCTTTGTAGGCACCAATACAGCCGGTGACGCCCAGAGTGATGTGCTTCGTCATTATTGGGAAGGTCCGCTTGCTCCCCGGCGCATCCCCACACAGGAACATCAGCCCGCAATGGGGCCGGGCTTGGTTTGTCAGGAGGATAACGCTATCGTAACACACAAGGCATTTCCAGCGTCACCTGGCAGATAGCGTCTGCCTCTCTCAGAAAGGCTGTTGATTATGTCGGCTGAAACCACAGAAACCAGGTTTTCCCATCTCTCCAAGGAATTTCTCCACGTGGTGGAGGTTGCGGCCATTGCCGCGGCGCGCACCATGGGGTTTGGCCAAAGAAAACAGTCCGACCGCGCCGCCGTTGAGGCCATGCGCGAGGCCATGCGTACAGTGCGCATGAATGGGCGGATTGTGATTGGCGAAGGCGAGCGCGACAAAGCTCCGATGCTCTATATCGGCGAGCGCGTCGGTGCCGGGGCCGAGCTTCCCGACGACGATGAGACCTTCCCCGCCGTGGATATTGCGGTTGATCCGCTTGAAGGAACAAATCTCTGCGCCACTGGCGCGGCCAATGCGATTGCCGTTCTGGCGGCGGCCGAGCGGGGCGGACTGCTCCATGCTCCCGACATGTACATGAACAAGCTCGTCGTTGGGCCGGCCGCCAAGGGAAAGCTCGACATTGACGCTCCGGTGGCCGAGAACCTCAAAATTCTCTCGGACTGCCTGCGGCGGGCCGTCACTGACCTGGTGGTTTCGGTGCTTGACCGCCCGCGCCACGCCAGGCTCATTGCCGACATCCGGGAAGCCGGGGCCCGCATCCAGCTCATTTCGGATGGCGACCTGTCGGCCGGCATCAGCGCGGCCATCGGCGGGTCGGGCGTCCATGCCGTCATGGGCATCGGCGGGGCCCCGGAGGGAGTGCTGACGGCGGCAGCCATGAAGTGCCTGAACGGTGAAATCCAGGCACGCTTTGTGCTCAAGGACCAACTCCATGCCGAAGACCACACCAAAGTCACGGAAGACAGCGAGACGCTCGCCCGCATGCGGGCCATGGGCATTGCGGACCCGGCGCGGGTCTATCGGACGGATGACCTGGCGCCCGGAAAGCACATCATCTTCGCCATGACCGGCGTGACCAATGGGACGGTGCTGCGCGGAGTACGCTTTTTCGGTGCCGGCAAACGCACCTCGTCGCTTCTGATGACAACCTGTCCGCATACAGTACGGCTGGTGGATACGGTCCACGTTGAGGGCGGGCCCGACACGGTCATCCGGCTGTGAAGCATCCGCTCCTGAGCCGGCTGCACCGCCCAAAGATATGGTGTCAACGGCAGTGGCCGTCCTATACTGGCGCTTTGTCAGGGCATCCACCGTCGCTCCGGGCCGGTCCGACAGGCCCAGGTTGGTTGTGGCGGTGTGGCTGGGTTGGCTCTGGCTCGTCGGCATCGGGGATGAGCATTGAGGTTCGGTCCTGATTTGGCTCACCGGGTTGGGGACAAACTGAAGTACAGCCGGGTTCCGCGTGTTCCAGGCTGTATCAGGGGGGACGTGCATGCGATATCTGTTCCGTAGTTTCTTCGCCGGTTGGTTGTGCCTTGTCCTGGGTACGACCCTGACGCTGGCCACAGAACGCTCTGAAGGGTGTGTGGTGACTGGGGTGGTCACAGATCACAGCGGCGGGCCCATTGCCCACGCCATCATCTCCATTTTCCGGGATGGAGATGAAAAGGAAGTCCTGGTGACAGCTTCCAGCGACCGCAGCGGCCGGTTCACACTCTCCCGGCTTACACCAGGCGTCTATCGGCTGCTGGCGGCAGCGCGTGGCTTCCAGACGTTGATCAGCGAACCAACTGAGTTGATAGCGGGACAAACGTCCCGGATGCGGCTTATGCTGCGCCCGGCGCCGGACCCCAGGGTAACGGGGGTCAATCCGGTCAAGTACCAGAACCGGCGCCACCGTGGCATCTTCAATGCCACAGCCGCGACTTCCGACACGTCAGACCCGGCACGGCCGGGCACACCTCTCTGGCAGGGGGCGGCGCTGATTGGCTCAACCGGATACGACAGCCAGGTGACGGCTGAAGTCACACCGGGGATGGAAATCGGCGCTTACCTGCGCCGTGGCTGGGAAGGCCAGTCGGTCACTATCGGTGGGGCGCTCCGCTACAGCGCCGGACAGCATCGCGGACGCCTCCGCTGGCAAACCGATCAGGTGACCGCCGATCCGGTCCTGCCCGCTCCAGCCGCGCCCGCGCCGGGCAGCCTGTTTTTCCGCCACGACTTCCAGGCGGCAGATGCCTGGCAGCTCACCGACCGGCTCCAGGTGCTCTATGGCTTTGATTACCTCCGGGTGGGGCGCAGCCAGGAGGATGTCTGGCGTCCACGCCTGGCTGCCCACTGGCAGCCCTGTACAGCCGTGCAGGTGCATACCGCGCTGACCTCTGATGGACAAGCCTTCCCAGCTTGGGCTGACCTGGAGCGGCCGCTGTTGACCGACGACTTCCCCGCACCGCCTGCGCGTCTGGCGCTGGTGGATGAACGGCCCGCACTGGCCCGTAACCTCCGGGTCGAGGCCGGGGTTGCCTGGCAGATGGATGCGCGGACGACAGTCAAATTCTATGCCTATCAGGACTGGCTGGACGGACATCCTCTGGCCTTGGATGGACATATTTCGTCGCGTCTGAATGGCCGCGCCCACGGAACAGCCATTCTCCTTACCCGCCGTCTGCAACCACGCCTGGTGGTGACAACGGCCTATGCGGCCGGACAGAAGGCGGTGCAGATGGATGCCACGGGGCCAGCGGCTGCAACCTGGATGAACGGCACCTACCATCATGTCGTCGCTGTTGTGGCGGAAACCATCCTTTCCGGCGCGGAGACCCGGATTCAGGTCGGCTACCGCCGTGCCTGGGGGAACCCGGTTCATGCCATTGATCCCTTTACCGGCCGCCTGCCCTTCACCGACGCCGGGCTGAACCTCAGAATCGTTCAGACCCTGCCCGGCTGGATATTCCTGCCCGGACAGTGGGAAGCCATCGTCGAAGGCCATAACCTGGATGAACGGCGTGGCGAAGTCACCGGGCTGGGGGCCGTTTCCGGCTTTCCCCACCGGCGGACGGTGCGTGGCGGACTTCGCTTCCGCTTCTGAAGTTTATGGTATTCCGTTCCTACCCCACCTGGCTCGTGGTTGGAGTCAGTCTGACCATCACCCTGCTCGGACTGCTCAACCTGATGGACCGTGCTGTGCAACCCCCGCCGGCCGATGATGGCGTGCGCTGGCGCGCCACACCCCAGGGGTTGGTGGCCGAAAGTGTCCGTCCGGGCAGCTCGGCTGAGCGGGCAGGTGTCATCCGGGGGGACGTTCTGCGGGCCATCATGGTTGAAACCAATTCCCAGGAGCCGCCGGAGCCACTGGCCGTCACCAAGGAATGGCAACTTCAGTACTACCTGGATGAGTACGTCCATGTCGGCGGCAATGCCATCTACCTTGTCGAACGCTACAATCCCCTGGGTTTGAGTCTTGGTCTTTGGCAGGCCGAGCTGCGTCACCTGGACCCGCAACCCAGCCGCTTCGGGCTTGAGGTCTATGCCGCCTTTGTCGGCACGCTGTACCTGCTCATCGGGTTGGTTGTCTTCGCCAAACACAGACACACCTCCCAGGCGCTCCACTTTTTTGTCATCTGCGCCTTGTCGTTCATTTATCTTGTCTGGAACACCAGTGGGGCACTGACAACTTTTGACACTGCCATTCTCTGGGCCGACCGGGTCTCACTGATTGTGCTGTGCCCGATTTTTCTGCACTTCTGCGCCACTTTCCCCCTGCGCAGTGCGTGGCTGGAACGCCGTCGCCGTCTTATCTGGTTGATGTATGGACCGGCTCTTGTCCTGGCGCTGTTCGAGACCCTCCACCTGTCTCTGGGGCGCTACAGCACCTGGTTGCTCGACCTGCGTCCGCTGCTTGACCAACTCACCCTGATCCATTTTGCCGTAGCCTTTGCCGCTGCCCTCAGCGTTGTCACGGTGACGTTCTTCCAGACGGAAACCCCACTGCTCAAGCAGCAGATGAAATGGATGATGGTGGGTCTGACGCTGGGCATTGTCCCGTGGCTGGCTTTCTACGGAGTGCCGGTTGTGGCGGGCGTTGAGCCAACGCCAATCATGGAGGCCCTGGCGCTGGGTCCGACCGTTTTCATCCCCCTGTCCTTTGGCTACGCCATCGTTCGCTACCGCCTCATGGATGTGGATGTCATCGTGCGGCGCAGCCTGACCTACGCGCTGGCGACCTTTGGCGTGGTCATGATTTTCATGCTGGGGGTGATCAGGATGGCTGCCTGGATACGGGAGACCTACCCGTTTGTCCCGGCTGTGACCACGACATTTCTGCAGGTGGTGGTGCTGTCCGCCGGTGCCATCCTCTACGCTCCTTTCAAAAACTGGCTCCAGGAACGCATTGACCGGATTTTTTATGGCGCGCGCTATGACACCCGCCTGGGGCTGGCGGACTTCGGGCGCGCCATGGCCACAACGACGGCCTTGCCCGAACTGCTTTCGGCCATTGCCCGGAAGCTGTCCGATGCGGTGTCGGTGACGGATATCGCCATTTTTCTGCCCGATTCAGATGCACCGGCCGCGGCACAGCCGCTGCGCCTGCGGCCCGTCTTCACCAGTGGGCTGACCACGCCGGTGCTGCCGCCCCATATCGAGCAGGAGATTCTCCAGGCCGGTCCCCGTGGTTATCTCGTGGACGAGGCCGGGCTGGCCGAAGGCGATCTGGCCTACTATTTCCCCTGTGTTGCGCGGGGCCGGCTGGTGGCCGTTATGGCACTGGGTAAGACGGTCGAGCGCACCCTCCTGACCTCGGAAGACACAGAGCTGCTACGTGGCCTGGCACCCTACATGGCGGTCGCCATTGAAAACAGCCTCTTTTATGAGCGTGAGCGGGCGCGGGTCGAAGAACTGGCCCGGCTCAAGGAGTTCAACGAAAACATCATCGAGTCCATCAACGTCGGCATCGTTGTTATTGACTGCCAGGGCCGGCTCACCACCTGGAACAGTACCTTTGAGAAGCTGTTTGCCCTGCCGCCGCCGCCGCCGGAGGGGTGGACAATGGAGCTGCTGTTTGACCCGGACCTGCTGCGCATGATGCGTGGCGTCATCGGCCATGACGCGGGTTGGCAGATCACCGACGCCCGCACGATTTACCGCTGCCGTACCCAAGGGCGCAATGGACAGGCCCTGGTGCTCAACATCACCCTCCTGCCACTTCAGACGCGCGCCCTGGCCGCCGGCGGAGCCCTGATTTGCTTTGAGGACATGACGATCCGCGTCCGCCTCGAAGAACAACTCCGGGAAGCTGACAAACTCTCTTCGATTGGGCTGCTGGCGGCCGGTGTCGCTCACGAAGTCAATACCCCACTGGCCGGTATCTCCAGCTACACGCAGATGCTCCTGGCGGAGTGCAGTGACCAGGACCCCCGCCGTCCCATTCTGGAGAAAATTCGCCGGCAGACCCTGCGTGCCTCTGACATTGTCAACAACCTGCTCAACTTCTCCCGCACCGGCAACTCCACCTTTGCGCCGGTGGACCTGGCGACGATTCTTGATGACACCATTCAGCTTCTGGAGACCCATCTGCGCGGCACCGCCATTGAAATCAAAAAAGATTATGGCGGCGCACTCCCTCCGGTCTGGGGACAGGCCAGCAAACTTCAGCAGGTGTTCATGAACCTGATGCTCAATGCGCGCGACGCCATGCCCCACGGCGGCATCCTGACCATCACGGCCACCGTACAGGGCAATGCCGTGACCATTGCCGTTTCCGATACCGGTATCGGCATTCCGCCCGAAGTCATCCACCGCATCTATGACCCGTTTTTCACGACCAAGGAAGTCGGGCATGGCACAGGTCTCGGCCTGGCCGTCAGTTACGGCATCGTGCAGGAACACGGTGGACATGTCTTTGTCGAAAGCACGCCCGGACAGGGGACAACCTTCCGGGTCAAACTGCCCGTAGCTGCCACCCAGACGTCACCGCCCCCTCTTGCTGCCACGGCAGAAGCTGCTAGTGTAGCGGTTCGTGTGCCGGCCGAAGTGACGCCTCTGCCCCGCTGATGGCTCGCCGGGGCAACATCCTGGACGCACCGGCACACCGCTGTCAGAACACCCAAATCTGATTCTGTGCCTTGGAATTTCCATGCTCCACCTTGCTCTGACCCGTCGTTACCGCGAAGCCCGGATGGTGCTGCGCGGCATCCTCGACCGTTGGCATCCGGTCCTTGTGCATATTGTGCCGATTCGGCGGTGCAACCTCGCCTGCACCTACTGCAATGAGTATGACGCCGTTTCAGACCCCGTTCCGCTTGATGAAATGCTGCGCCGGATTGACAAACTGGCCGAACTTGGCTCTTCCATCGTGGCCTTCAGTGGGGGGGAACCCATGCTGCACCCGGACATCTACACCATGTTCCGGCGCATTCGCGCCCACGGCATGATGGCCGGTCTCATCAGCAACGGTTACTACCTGACCCGCGAACGGATTGAGAAACTCAATGAAGCCGGGCTGGAATACCTCCAGATCAGCATTGACAACGTCCATCCCGATGAGGTCTCCCAGAAAAGCCTCAAGGTCCTTGACCGCCGCCTGGTGGACCTCCAGCGCTATGCCCGCTTTGCTGTCAGCATCAACTCGGTCATCGGGGGGGGCATCCGCCAACCGGAAGATGCCGTCACGGTGGCCAAACGGGCCGCGGCGCTGGGATTTGCCGTTTCCTGCGGAATTATCCACGACAACCGCGGCGCGCTCAAACCCCTGTCCGAAGCTGAACTGCGTGCGTACGAGGAAGTCAAACGGATTGGGAAAACCGGCTACGCCATGATTCACACCTTTCAGGACAATCTTGCCCACGGGCGTCCCAACCGGTGGAAATGCCGGGCCGGTGCACGCTACCTCTACGTCTGTGAGGATGGGTTGGTCCACTACTGTTCCCAGCAGCGGGGCTACCCCGGCATTCCGCTCATCAACTACACCCGCGACGACCTGCGCCGCGAATATGCCACGCCCAAGCCCTGCGCGCCCTTCTGCACCCTTGCCTGCGCGCACCGGGCTTCCACCATGGACTTCTGGCGCGATCCCCAGCAGGAGCGCCACCCGACTACCGTTCACACGTGACACCATGGTAGGCTTACGG
>Ga0308417_1000947_pt1 | contig 20294 bp, 15 predicted proteins | sample HotsprSampleOS65_FD_203528 | JGI IMG/M metagenome (GOLD analysis project Ga0308417, IMG submission 203528) | Hot spring phototrophic mat microbial communities from Octopus Spring, Yellowstone National Park, Wyoming, United States - 20090730_OS65 ... | reverse complement strand
GATGCGTACTTCTCCCGGCGTGAGCGACGGCTGCTGGCTCTGGAGCTGCCGGAAGTTCGCCGTCAGGACCTTGTCAGCGTCCATCACCACCGTCATCGGGTTGGTCGTGCTGCTGCCCGTGATGTCTCCACTCCACCCTGCAAACTCGTACCCCGCAGTGGGTGCCGCCGTCAGGCTCACTTGCGTCCCCGCAAGGTGGCTCGAACCGGTCGGACTCTGCGTTATCGTCCCGCCATTCGACGGGTTCGCATTCACCGTCAGCGTGTAGTACACCGCCTGCGCGCTCACCGTTATCCCTATCGCGGTGCTCGTCCCCACCGCCCCCTGGTTGTCTTGCGCCTGCACCGTCAGGATGTAGCTGCCTGCAGGCACACCCGTCCAGGTGTAGCTGTAGGGGCTGGTGCTGTCGGTGGCAAGCAGCGTCGTCCCGGCGTAGAATCGCACCGCGGCGATGCTGCCGTCACTGTCGGTCGCCGTCGCCGTGAGGGTGATGTTCGCCGGAGCGGTGTAGGTGCTGCCGTTCACCGGGCTGGTCAGGCTGACCGCCGGAGGCTGGTTCGCCGGTGGATTGCTCACCGTGATGTTCACCGCTGTTGAAGTGCTCGTCGCGCCCTGGTTGTCCGTCGCCACCGCGCGCAGGGCGTAGCTGCCCGCACCAACACCCGTCCAGTTGTACGAATAGGGGGTGGCGGAGTCGGTGTTGAGCAGGGTGGTGCCGCTGTAGAACCGGACTGCGGCGATGCTGCCGTCGGAGTCCGACGCCGCAGCGGAGAGCACGACGGTCGCCGGGGCGGTGTACGTGCTGCCATTCACTGGACTGGTCAGGTTGACCGTCGGAGGCTGGTTGGGGGTGCCACCGCCGGAGACAAACACTCTGGTTGTGGCGCTGCCGGTCGCCCCTTTATTATCGGTGACGGTGAGGGTGACGGTGTACGTGCCGGCCGCAACGTAGGTATGGCTGGGATTCGCTCCGCTGCCGGTACCGGCGTCTCCGAAATTCCATGCGTAGCTTACGATAGTCCCGTCGGCATCGTAGGACCCCGTGCCGTCAAAAGCAACCGGCTGACCTGCCGTTGCCGTCCGCTCAGATCCGGGAACCGAAACCGGCGCGCGATTCCAACGGTCCAGGTACGCCACTCCCATTTCCGAGCGGTCCGTTTCCCAGTCGATCGCCGAGCTGCCGTCTTCGTACGTATCGGCGTCCTCCCAGGCAATCTCCCAGACCAGCCGCGTGTCAACCGCAGCCCCGGCGTCGGCGTCGCGCACCTCCATGTTGAACCCGAACTCACGGAAAGCAAGCAGGGTCGCAGGGGAGATGTATGTTCCTCCGTCATTGAAGTTGCTCCAGGGGATGGCGATTTCCATGATATATCCCCATGCGGTGTCGGTTTTGGCGACCTGGACGTTGTTCAGAGCCCGGTTATGCGAGTAGATCCAGTTGGCGGGCGTTCCGGCAGATACGTAGCTGAAGCCGAAGTTGTATTCACGGGTTGTGTAGGCCGTGTCCTCCCGGTTTGCGGCGAACTGTCCGCGCGGGATTTGCGCGAGGCTTCCGGAGTAAAAGTTGCTGAGCCAGAAGTTAACGCTCTCACCGTTGCGGATATTGCTGCCGGTGTTGGCGTTGTTCTGCTTGACGGTATCAGAGACCGAGACGGCGATGTACAGGTTCTGCATGTCGTAGAGCATCTTCGCGCTGAACGAGCAGTCCTGCGGACCCGTCCAGTTGCCGGAACCGGTCCAGAGCTGGTACGTCTCGCCTGCGTACATTTTCCACGCCCGCCCCCACTCTGCTTCGGACAACGTCCCGTCAATGCTGATCGGCCCGTCAGTTGAGCGAATGACGGTCGTACCGCGGTACTGGTAGTCGCCGTTGTCGTAGGTGTCCGGCGCGCGCATGAAAGTGCGCCGTTCGGCGGCAATAGAGGTGTTCCCCGTAATGGTGATGCGGCTCAGGTCCATGATGCCGAGGTTCTGGTTCGCCGCGAGCACAATGTACGGGATGCGGAACGGCGGGATGCCCGCCAGCTCGCAGCCGACCACATCCACCGCCACCATGTCCGTCCCTGCGATGATGAGGTTCATGGTGACGGGATATCCCTGCAACCCGTTGTAGCCGTCCCCGGTCGGCCCGTTGCCTTCCATGGCGATAATGGCATCGCAGATGTTGAGGTCCGGCCGGCGCGGCAGGTTGTAGTCAACGATGTAGGTGCGTATATCGTCGTGCAAAGTGCTCTTGAACATGCTTCCGCCGCTGACCAGCGGATGCGGCGCCATGCCGAAAATGTTCTTGAGCGCCAGGGTGAACCCGGCTTCGTTGTGCGTCTTTAAGATCGGCGCATTGATGACCACATCGGCGTCATGGTACAGCGATGAGACGGTGACGGTTCGCCCCGTCGTGCCGTCCTGCAAGGTACACGTGTAGGTGTAGTTGTTGGTGGTGTCGTTGAAATCGTGGAATTCCACCCCGGGGAAACGCGCTACGGTGTAGCCGGAATCCTGGAAAACACGGGTGGTGTTGACGTTCGCATTGTTCTGGCCGGAACCCGATGCGATGATCGTCCGGGCGGCCCCCGCCGCCTGCACCAGGTTCACGATAGCCTTTGCGACCGCGGTGCTGGTGACGATACATTGCCTCACTCCCACCGGACGGTCCAGCGGTGACTCGGTCATATTGACGTGGATGAGCACGGTGTCGCCCGGGGATACCAGGTTCGCCATACCTCCGGGCCCTAACACCGCGGTGACCGCGTCGGCGACCATCTGCTGGACGTTGCGGTTATTGTCCTTGATGAGCGCCACCGTTGTCGTCGCAGGCGGCTTCGGTAGCGGTGCGATGGTTCGGGAACCGCCGTCTATGGCGAATGATGCTATGTAGGCAAGCAGTGGCACGACGATCAGAACAGCGAGAACATACGTGGAACGACGTGACTTACGCGGATTCTTCATAACACCCCCCAGCCGCCGGCTGCACGGTTATGTAGATAAGTCCACGCAGGACTGTAGTACATTTGGGTGCGCGGTGCAAGGATCGGGGTGCTTCCGAGAAACGGCACATCTTGACCGGGGTTCAGCCCCCCCCACCCCAACAGCCTGCCCAGCCCATCATATACATACCCCGCTGCAATTGAGAACGTTACCGCACAGGTAACGAACAACGCCACACCCCGTGAACCGAACACCGCGGCGAGGGCGGCCACGTTGCCGGCCTTGGTCGCGGGGCCGGCGATAAAGAACGCCAACGCAGCCCCCTCCGTCATGCCCGACTCCATCAGCTTGTTGATGAGCGGGATAGTGTTGCCCCCGCAGACGTACATCGGCACGCTCAAAACGGTGGCAGCCACCACCGCCAGCGCGCTGCGCGCGCCCAGCAGCCCGACGATCCAATCCTTCGGGACGAGTACGTCTATCCAGGACGACAACACAACGGCGAGCACGAAGTATTTCCCTGAAAAACGTGCATACCTTGCAAAATCCTCCAGGAAGAGTTTCAGTGAACGGCGGCCGTACAGCACGACCGTTGATGCGGCCCGCGACTCCACATCGCCCGCCAAACCGCCTGAAAGGAACAGACGCGCCGGGTCGCCGGGTGTTCGCGCCGATCGTGACAGCAACCACGCTGCGCCCCCGCCCGCGATGCCGATGCACAGCGCCCCGACCAGGCGGGCAGCGGCCATCCGCGGACCGATGAGGCCTGCGGTGTACACCAGGAGGTTGGGACTGATGAGCGGCGTGGTTATCAGGAAAGACATGAGCGCATGCACGGGAACCCCCGATGCGCTCAACGCGACTGCGAGCGGTATGCCCCCGTAGAGCCCCGCGGGAAACAGTGCCCCGGCGATCGTACCGGCGACTACGCCTGAAAAACCGCCGAGCCATCGCACCCGACGGATGCTCTCAAAAGGGATGAACTGCGCTATCAGCGCCCCGGTCGCGATACCAAGCAGCCAGAACGGGGCGAAACGTAGCAGCATTCCCGAGAAGGAGACAAACACCTCGCGGAGCTTGACAATGACCACTTCCATCGGTCGGAACCGTCTCGGGAATCCCTCCCCGGCACCGAGGCGGCACCCCGGGACAGACTACCGGAACTTCACCGCGATCGCGCGGATGGTTTTGAGCGACGCCTTGTTCTCCCGCTTCATGATGATGACGGCGTCGGCGCCGATACGTCGGGCCTGCGCTTTCAAGGACGCTTCCAGCCGGTCCTGGTACTGATTCGCCGCGATGATCTCGCCCAGTTCCTGGTAGTCAATATCCGAAGGTTTGCCATCGAATATTTCAACATCCGCCGTGGCTTCCAGCTTCGGCGCGCCCGGGTACGGCCGCCACTGCACATAGTTGGTTGCGCACGCCGCCGCTACCGTCGCCACCATCACCCACAACACCGTTCGCTTCATGGATTCCCTCCCGAGCGGAACTCCCGCGGCTGCGCGATGCACACCGCGGCTACACTGAGACTTAATATAAAAAGCGCCGAGACAAGTCAACGGCAACTGGGGGCGGGGCCCGGCGGCGCCGCCACGGCCGCAGTCCGGACCGACGGGAAATGCACCGGGTCCGGGAGGGGTGTGACGTCGGTCACGTCCCTCCGGCATTCCGTCACCACCGGCGCAACCCGCAGCGGCCCCTGTGCGTCATTACGTATCAACCAGGTCCGCATCAGCGGCCGCCGACACCCTTGACTGTCTCAAAACAAGTTTTGTATTTGGGGAGGCGATTTCACACACTACGCAGGCGCGCCTGCGCCGACGAGGTGAACCATGATCAGCATCACCGGCCTGACCAAGCGTTTCGGTTCCGTCACCGCGGTCAACGGCATCAGCGCCGAGATCCGCGACAATGAAATCCTGGGACTGCTGGGCCCCAACGGAGCGGGCAAAACCACCACGATGCGCATGCTGACGGGATTCCTGACTCCCGACGAGGGGACCATCGCAGTGGACGGCGTCAGCGCCGCCGACGCACCGATGGAGCTGCAACGCATGATCGGCTACTTACCTGAGAACAACCCCTTGTACGAAGACATGAACGTTTTCGAGTACCTGTCGTTCGTCGCGGCGGCGCGCGAGATCGCCCAACCGCGCCGGCGCATCGGCGAGGTGGCTGACCTGTGCCGCATCCGGGACATGCTGACCCGTTCCATCGGGGAACTGTCCAAGGGGTACCGCCAGCGCGTCGGTTTCGCAGCGGCGATTCTCCACGATCCGAAGATACTGATACTGGATGAGCCGACGGCCGGACTCGACCCCAACCAGGCCCGCGAGGTGCGCCAGCTCATCAACGAGTTTAAAAAGAACAAGACCATCGTCCTCTCCACGCACATCCTGCCCGAGGTGGAGGAGGTCGCCGACCGCGTCGTCATCATCAACCGGGGTTCCATCGCCGCCCAGGGAAGCATCGCGGAACTGCACTCTCTGACAACCCGACGCGGCATCGTGCGCTTCGGCGGCGCGCTCCCGAAGGACTTCGCCGTCCGCCTGCCCGGATTGATACCCGGCATACAGTCGGTGGAGCTGGCCGGATCCGAGGGCGACCGGGTTGAGTACGAGATTCAGACCACAACCGCGGAGGATATCCGTCCGGCACTGTTCGCTCTCGCCGTGAAGGAGGGATGGACCGTAACCGAGCTGCACCGCGTTTCAGCTTCGCTGGAACACATTTTCCGCGATCTGACCATCGGCTGATCTAGGAGACACCGCCGCCATGAACCTCAAGAACGTGCGCAGCATCGCCGCCAAGGAACTGGCGCTGTACTTCAACGCGCCCATTGCTTACATCGTCATCGCCTGTTTTCTGCTGCTGACCGGTTTCTTCTTCACGCGCCCCGTATTCGTGCAGAACTTCGCCACCATCCGCCACTACCTGGAGATGCTGCCGCTGTTCATGCTGTTTTTCATCCCGGCCATTACGATGCGGATCTATTCGGAGGAGTATAAAACCGGGACGATCGAACTGATGTACACCCTTCCGTTCACGCGTGTGGAGGTGCTGGCGGGCAAGTATCTCGCCAGCGCCGCCGTCATCGGTGCCGCGCTCGCGCTGACTCTGGTGTACCCATTGAGCATCCTCCTGTTGGGTCCCCTGGACATCGGTGCGGCGGCGGCCGGTTTCCTGGGAGCATTCCTCCTCGCGCTCATGTTCACCAGCATGGGCGTGCTGGGTTCCAGCCTCACCCGCAACCAGATCGTGAGCTTCATTCTCGGTTTCCTGTTGATGTTCGTCTTTTTCATCATCGGCAAGCTGACCATGTTCCTGCCGCCGGCGGTCACCTACGCCGGATTCGATCTGCACTACGACAACTTCGTGCGCGGGGTCGTTGACCTGCGCGACGTCGTGTACTTCTGCTCCGTCACGGGAGCCATCCTCTACATCACCCACCTGGTGACCGCGAAGGAACAATGAAAACCATGACCCGCATCCGATCCATCGTCCCGGCCGTCCTGCTGTCCCTCGCAGCCCTCGTCCTGCTCAACATCGTGGCCTACTTCGGGTTCATCCGGCTGGATTTCACCGCGGGCCGCTCATACTCGCTGTCCCCCGCGTCGAAACGGGTGTTGCGCCGGATGGATGACGTGGTGTTGATCCGCGCGGTCTTCTCCCGCGAGCTGCCCGACCAGTACCGTTTTGCTCGCATGTACGTCAACGACTTGCTGCAGGAGTACCGCGCCAACTCCTGGGGCAAGGTGCGCTTCGAGTTCGTGGATCCTACGCTCCCGAAGGCGGTGCTCAGTGAACGGGACGTTCAAGCGATGGGCATCATGCCGGTGCAGTTCACCCAGCTGGCGCAGAACGAGTACAAGGCGAAAAAGGGGTACATGGGTCTCGCTATGCTGCACGGGGATCGTACCGAGGTCATACCCGTGGTTGAAAACGTCGCCACACTCGAGTATGACATCACCTCCAACCTCAAAAAACTGACGCAGACCACGCGCAAAACCATCGGGGTCATCACCGGCCACCAGGAATATGACCTCAGCGGCGAGATGTTCGCCAACCTCCGGCGGAACATGGAGAAAATGTACGATTTCCGCACTATCAATCCCGGGGATGCCTCCCAGGTGGATCAGCTGCGCACGGCCGATGCGCTCCTGGTCATCAGTCCGAAGTTCAACTATACTGACAAGGAGCTGTTCGCGCTGGATCAAGCGATCGTGTCCGGCGTGCCGGCCGCGTTCCTGATGGGAACGTACACGGTTGATGTCAACCGCGGTGCCATGGCCCGGCGCATCACCAGCAACGTCTTCGACCTTCTCGCAGGCTATGGGGTGCGGGTGCTCAGCGGCATGGTGGCGGAACATCCGCTTGCCAGCCAGCAGATATCCATCCGGACGCGCGAAGGCGGGTTCCTGCTCAACAACATTATCCCATTCCCACTGCTGCCGATCATCTCGGAAGCCACCGGGGGCATCAACCGGGCCAGTCCCATCGTCAAGGATCTCAACCGGGTGGTACTGCCATTCGTGTCGCCGCTGGAAATCAACGCGGATACCGCTTCCATCACGGTGACGACGCTGCTGCGCACCACTCCGGCCAGCACGCTGAAGAAAGATCTGTACATCGTGAATCCGATGATGACCGATCTCTCCCCGGCGCCGGGTGACCCCCGCGGTCCGTTCGTCGTGGCGGCCGAGGTGACCGGTCGCATAAAGTCATACTTCGACGCCGATCGCATCAAGAGCCTCGACCTGCCGGCGACTGCATACGCGCAACAGCCCCTGGCGGCGACACCCGAAGGAAAAACCGCGCGGATCATCGTCGTAGGCACCGGCGAACAGGCCGACCAGGAAGCCCTGCTGTTGGCCAATGTCATCGACGGTCTGGCACAGGACTATGACCTGCTGGCCATCCGCAGCAAGCAGCCGCTGCCCCAGCAGCTGCGCCCGCAGCCGCCGGCCGTCCGCCTGGCGTACCAGTGGCTGATCACGCTCGCGCTGCCGCTGCTGGTGATTGCGTACGGCATCATCCGCTGGCAGCGCCGCAGAACTCAGGAGATCGCACTCCCATGAACGACGTGAAACGCTTCATTCCCTGGATGGTCATCATCGTCTTGCTGTCGGTCGTCGCCCTGTGGCGTTCCTGGGGCAGCGACTCTCCGGCGGCGCGCCGCATCATCCCGCACGCTCCGATCTCCCAGATCATGATCGTGCGCCCCAACGGCTCACGCATCGCACTGAAGAAAACCGGCAAGACCTGGACGGTGATGCCGTCGTCGGGTCCCCACGCCGAACCCGCCAGAGAGTATCCGGGCGACACACACCAGCTGGATCGTCTCAGCAGCGATCTGCAGACGCTGCGCGCGCTTGAACAGGTCTCCGTCAGTACCGCCGCATACGAACGCTACCAGCTGGACGACGCACAGGCACTGAAGGTGACCGTCACACATGAGAACGGGAAAACATCCCAGGTGTGGTTCGGCAAACCAGGCGGGTTCTCGTATGAAGAAACCTACGTACGGATTCCCGGACGCCGCGGCGTCTACAACGGGAAGGGGGTGCAATCCTACCAGCTCAACCGGGACTTCCCTGACTTCTGTGACAAGACGATACTAAAACTCAGCACCTCCGCGCTGACGGGGATCACGCTCACCGAGGGGAAAAAGACTCGGCGGTTTGGCACCACATTGAAGGACGGAACCACCACGTGGGTTAATCTGGAAACCCGCAAACCCGTGGATGAACAGAAGTTCGCCACGTTCACCAGCCAGCTGATCGGCCTGAGCGGCGCGACCATCTTCCAGGAGACGCCGGCGACCCCGTCGGTGCTTGATGTATCGCTGGCGCTCGCCGACGGGGCGAGCATCCGGTTGACCATCCTGGACAAGAGCACCGCCACCGTGGGCGGCACCGGCGGCATGTACCCGGTCACCGTAAAGAAAATGTCACCATCTGCAGCGGTCGAATCCATCGGCAGCGAGAACACCCCCTACGGAATCTACGAGTACCAATACAACAACTTGAAGAGCCTGGAGTAGCCGCACGCACAACCTCCTGTGCCGACATCGGCGGTCGCGGGCGGGACGCTGTGGGATCACGCGCTGCAGACGTTCATCCGCAACCGCGCCGAAGTGAACATCTTGTTGGAGTGAACCGCAGACGGCAGTACCGGCCGTGCCCCGGCTGGTGGGTGTTCGGTCGGCACCGGCTCACAGCCTCCTTCCCACCTCCTCCCCGGCTCCGGTGTCCAGTCATCCGCACCTCCGGCGGAATGGCGTGTGCACCCAAACACCATCCCGCATGCACACGCAACCGCCGCAGGAATCCCCGTACACTCCAGCCAAACATCGGACGTTGCGCAGCGGCGTCATGGCGAGAACCGACACCGACGCCTTGCGACACGCCTTTTTTTATAGTAATATGCGCCGACAGCGGTGGTGAGGAGTCCGGCACACGGCGGTTATTCTCGCACGGGAGATACCGGAAATATGGACAAGCCGATCGTAGGCATCATCATGGGAAGCTCCAGTGATCTGCAGGTCATGCAAAAAGCGGCGGACATTCTCAAAAAATTGAACATACCGTACGAGATGTCGGTCAAATCGGCGCATCGAACACCGGACGAGATGTTTCGGTACGCTGAGTCGGCGCGCGACCGGGGGATCGAAGTGATCATCGCGGGCGCCGGCGGTGCGGCGCACCTCCCGGGCATGACCGCCGCGAAAACGCCGCTGCCGGTCATCGGAGTGCCGGTCAAAACATCATCGCTCAACGGGCTGGACTCCCTGCTGTCCATCGTCCAGATGCCCGCCGGCATCCCCGTCGCCGCCGTCGCCATCGACGGAGCAGAAAACGCCGGGCTGCTCGCCGCGCGCATCCTGGGTATCAAGCACCCCGACATACAGCAGCGGGTATCCGCACACATGCAGGGTCTGCGCGACGCCGTCCTGGGAACCGTATTGGGCAATGAACGGTAGTAGCGGACAGCCGATCCCGCCGGGAGCGACGATCGGAGTCATCGGCGGCGGTCAGCTCGGGCGGATGCTGATTCTCGAAGGTGCGCGCATGGGGTACCGGTGGGCGGTCATCGACCGCGACCTCGAAGGGCCGGCTGCGCAGGTCGCCGACGCGGCATTCGCACCCGCCGACTTCAAAGAGTTCGCCGCGGCGTGCCGCGTGGCGACGTACGAGTTCGAACACTTCGACGGCGACACGGTCAAACGTATCGAGGCGCTGGTCCCGACGTTTCCGGCGACGAGCATCCTAGACATCAAACGGAACCGGGTATCGGAAAAGACGTTCCTCTCCGGCAGGGGGTTCCCCGTGCCGCGCTTTTGGACGTTCGCCGATATCCGCGACGTGAGGCCGCTCATCCCCCACAACCTTCCGCTCGTCGTCAAAACCTCCACCGGCGGCTACGACGGCAAAGGGCTGCGCATCCTGCGAAATGAACAGGACTACGCGGCCGCGGAAGCGGATCTGCGCGGGGAAATCATCGCCGAAGAGCTCGTCCCCTTTACTCGGGAGATATCCACCATCTGCGCGCGGAATGCACACGGCGACATAGCGGTGTACCCCATCGTCGAAAACGTGCACCGGGACGGCATCCTGCTGTACACCGTCGCACCGGTGCGAGTCGGCACCGGCGTGCGCACGCGCGTCGTCGATATCGTCACCGGACTCGCCCGTGAGCTCGGTCTCGTTGGTCTCCTTGTGGTCGAGATGTTCCTTGTGGACAACGACGAGGTCCTCATCAACGAGTTCGCCCCACGGCCGCACAACTCCGGTCACTATACGATCGACGCCTGCGACATATCCCAGTTTGAAATGCTCATCCGGACCATCTGCAACCTCCCCCTGGAGACACCGCGGCTGATCTCCCCGGCGGCCATGCTCAACATCCTCGGCAAGGGGATTCAGGAACTCGACTACAACCGCCTGCTGTCCGTCCCCGGCGCACAGTTGCACCTCTACGGCAAGCGGGATACCCGCGGTCGCAGAAAGATGGGGCACATCACCGTGCTCGACCCCTCGGAAGACGACCTGATGCGGAAACTGAGCTTCATGGAAAGATTGGTATACGGGTAGGAACCCTGTGCAGCATGCCTATGCACGGGCATCAACGAGCTGTTCGTTCCGGCGAAAACGCGTCGAAACCCCAAGCAGGGCCGATGCACAAGTCCTCACTCCTCCTCGAACGCGAGGATGATCGCCTGGGCGATATCCTTCATCGGCCTGCCGGTATCCATGCTCTTCTTCTGGATGAGGCGGTACGCCTCCTCTTCGTTGAGGCGCTTGTGACGCATGAGAATGCCTTTGGCGCGGTCCACGCTCTTGCGGGTCTCCAGAAGTTCCCGCGACCGCCGCAGCTCATCCATCAGCCGGCTGTTTTCAATGGCCGCGGCCGATTGATTGGCGATGGCCTGCAGCACGCTCACCTCGTGGTCGCTGAACTCGTGCACTTGAGATGTGTACACATTCACCACGCCGATGACTTTGTCCTTGAAGAACATAGGTACCGCCAGCATGGACACGATGCCCGCCCGGCGGGCGATGTCCGGATACGCGTATGACGGTTCGGCGGTGACATCCCGGACACTGATGGCGCGACGCTCGCGCACCGCCTGGCCGCTGATGCTCTGGCCGACTTTCACCGGAGCCTTGGAGCGGTACTCTTCGGACAGGCTCTGCGTTGCCTTGATGACCAGTTCCTGGCGCTCCTCATCCAGCAGCATCACCGAGCAGATGCTGGTTCCCATCATCTCGGCGGTGACGGTCACGATCAGCTGCAGGATCTCCCCCAGGTACCGATCGGACACCACGGTTGATGACAGATCCGACAGCGCCTGTAGCTCACGGCGCAGCCGCTCCACCTCCGCGGTGAGCTGCCTGATGGTCTCCGCCTGCTGTCCCGCCGCGCGCTTACGCCGGCCCTGCGCCGCGACGGGCACCGATTTCTTCCTGACCTGCTTCATGCTTCAGGCTCCGCTGGCACCCCAAGATTCACAAAACCACGAACTCCACCCGGTTCGTCGCGGTATCCAGCAGCGCGACGCTCCGCTCCCCGGTCACCCACCCGCCGGCCTCGCCGGGGTTGATAACGAGCGATGCTCCGACCATCCGCACGTCCCGGCGGTGGGTATGGCCGTAGACAACAAAATCGAATGTTTCCTCGCGCGCGATATCCTCGATGAACAGCGGCTCGTGGAACACCACAAACGACCGGCGCCGACCCTCAGTCTCCACCGTGAACTGGAAGGGTGGCACATGAATGCCACCCAAGGGCGCCGCACGTTCGCGCAGGAGCAGCCGTTCCCCGTCGTTGTTGCCGAACACCATCCGCATCGGCACTCCCAGCGGCTCGAAGTGTCTCACGGTGAACGGCGCCACGATGTCTCCTGCGTGTACAACCAGTGAAACCCGCCGCTCCCGGAATACCCGCACCGCCGCATCAACGGCAACCGCATTGTCATGGGTGTCTGCGATGATGCCGACCAGCATGCGCGCCTCCCGCCCGTCGGTCCCAGGCTACTCCGGGAATGCGTTGAGCTCCTCAAGGTAGTTCTGATATCCGTCGCGACCCAGCAGCGCGTACGTGTAGTTCTTTGCCAGCTCCACGCCCGGCTGGTTGAACGCATTGATATTGAACAGCTCGCCGGCGTACGCCGTCGCGAGCTCCATCATGAAAATGAACTCGCCGACCGACCGCTCGTCAATGCGCGGGAACCGGATGGTCATGTTGGGCCGCTGCGAACGGGTCAGCGCGACCCGCGTGGCGCGTTCTTCAGCACGAATCAGTTCATTGAGCGTGTGCCCGGACAGGTAGTGCCCCTTGAACGGCGGGATGCGCACGGCCGCCCGGTATTTCTCCACCGAGAGGAACACCACCACCTTGTCGTTGGGCCCTTCGCGGTACAGTTGCACCTGGGAGTGCTGGTCCGTCGCGCCCAGCGCCTTGATGGGTGTCGGACCGACGTTCACGATGTTGCCCGCGTTGTCCTTCTCCTTGCCCAGGCTCTCCGCCCACAGCTGCCGGAACCAGTCGGCCATACCGTACAGCGCATCGGCGTAGGGCATCATGACACACATCGTCTTCCCCTGACGGTACAGCAACCAGTTGAGTGCCGCAAACAGGTACGCCGGTGACGGCTCGCTGCTGACCGCCTCATCCTGTACCCGGAACCGCTCGGCAGCCTCCTGCGCGCCGTCCAACAGCGCGCGGACGTTGATGCCGGAGCACGCCGCCGATACCAGCCCCACCGGCGACAGCACCGAGAACCGGCCTCCCACGTTGCGTGGGATGACGAACGATTCCTCACAGAACCCTTCATTGGCCAGCTCACGCAGAAACCCCTTCTCCTTGTCGGTGGTCAGCACGACGTGGCTGCGGGCCTTCTTCGCCCCCACCGCTTTCTGCAGTTTCTGCCAGATGACGAAGAACACCGCGAGGCACTCCGCCGTGGTGCCCGCCTTGGAAATCACATTGATCATCGTGCGACGCAGATCAACCGTCTCCAGGAAGGATTTCATGGACTCCGGATCGATGTTGTCCAGTACGAACAGGCGGGGCCGGCCGCCGCGCTCCTTGAGACTGCGCAGATTCCAGTAACGATCCCGCAGCGCCCCTTGCAGCGCGAGGTTGCCCAGCGCCGATCCGCCGATACCCGCCACCACGAAAGTGTCGAACCGGTTGCGCGTTCGACGCGCGAGCGCGAGAATGTCCGGGAGTCCCTCACGATCGAACGGCAGGCGTATGAACCCCAGCGGCAGCTCCGGGTTTCGCGCCTTCAACACCACCGTCTTGTGCACCTCGGGGTAGCGTCTCAGCGCCCCGGCCAGATCATCCGGCGACACACCGTGCTGCTTGACGGCCTCGGACAGGCAGTTGCGGTAATCGAACGCGAGCATGCGACCCTCCTCGGATACACCCGGGAATGCGGACATCGGCTGACGGTGAGTTTATACTTCTTTTTCGCTTGCGCATGCAAGAGTTGCGAGCCGAACCCTTGCATTCTGTGTCGCAGATGTGTTACAAAAAGAGGCATATCGCTACTCGGAGGTCACGTACCGTCATGGCATCACTCAACCTGCGCGAACGGGCGCTCGCTTACGGGCCGCACACCCTCACGGACGTGGAGCTCCTCGCGATACTCCTGCGCACCGGCACCCGTTCCACCGGCGTCCTGGGACTCGCCCGCACCGTCGTGGACGCCATCGCCGGCAAGAACCTGCTCGACCTGGCTGCGGCGGATCTCAAACGGATCCCGGGTCTGGGTGTCGCCAAAGCGGCGTCCATTCTGGCCGCGGTGGAGCTGGTCAAACGTCACAGCACCAACCGGCCGCAGGTACTCTGTCCTGACGACGCCGTCAAGTGCGCTCACGACCTGCTGGACCGTCGCACCGAGCACTTTACGGTACTGTACCTCAACACCAAAAAGATGCTGCTCGCCCGCGAGACCATCGGCGCCGGCACTGTTGACGCCGCACCGGTGGATCCCAAGACCGTTTTTCATCCGGCGCTCAAACATAACGCCACCTGCATCATCCTGCTGCACAACCATCCCTCAGGTGATCCGACGCCGTCTCCCGAGGACCGGGAGGTGACCCGGCGGCTGGCCGCCGCAGGCGAACTGCTGACCGTTGAGGTGGTTGACCACATCATCATCGCCCACCGCGGGCACTTCAGCTTCAAGGAACACGGACTGCTGTGACCGAAACGCCGCGGACCCATACGCTCCGCCGATGGCTCGCCGTCGCCGCCTGGACCGCGGTGATCTCTATATTTTCAAGCATCCCCGACCTGCAGGTAAAAGCTATCGGCGGATGGGACTTCGTGCTGCGCAAAATCGCCCACGCGGCGGAATTCGCGGTGCTCGCCGTGTTGTACCTGCGCGCCTTCGCCACGGTGCACCAGCTCACCCCGACGAGCCGGGTGTTCTGGGCGGTGTTCCTCAGCACCGTCACCGCTATCGCAGATGAACTGCACCAGCACTTCGTCCCCGGCCGCTGCTGCCACCCGCGGGACGTGCTGATCGACTGGATTGGCGTAACCCTCGGCACCTGGTGGTACCTGAAGCACACCGCGCGGGCCGCCCGTGCACGGCGCCTCACCTCAGGTACCGATGCCGGCGACCATCCCCTGAACGGTTCAGCCGGAGCGGGCGGCTGATCCACGCGCCTCCACCACCTCCAGCGCCGGCACCCCGACATTAACGAACGCGTATCCGTCCACCCGGTGCTCACGATCACTGAACGACCACGTCCCCACGGCTTGCGGTTCCACCAGCGGCAGGTGGTGCGGACCCAGCATGTTGCGCAGACTCGTGACCACGGTCACCGTGATCTCGTTTTCGCCCGGCCGCACCACGTCTGAAATATCCAGCTCGTGGGGAGGTACTCCGAACGATCCGACCTGCCGACCGTTGATGCACACGCGTGCGACGATGCTCCGCAAGCGTGCCGCCCGCAGCAGGAGTCTCCGGCCGATGAACTGGCGCGGAACGGCCAGCACACCCGTGAACGTCATCTCGCCGGCGAAGAACGGGAACCCGGAGCTCACCACATCCGCCGGCCGCGGCGCGGCGAGGTCCCGGAGCACGAATCCGCCGGTCGCCCGGACGCCGGTGTTGGAGTCCCGGTTGATGACCGACCGCAGCCACTCAATGGTGATCGGAACAGACCGCCCCCGCGGGGTGACGATACGCTCGCAGCGCCCTGCGAACACCGAGAAATCGCCCGCCACGTACACCGATTCTATCTCCGTACCACCGCGCACGTACCGGTATGTTCCCCGAACCGTCGGGTGTCGGTACACCCCCTCCAGCTGAACCACATTGTCCCCCCGGAGCGCCACCAGCCGGGTGATGTCCAGCCGTTTGAACTGGTGATCCCGCAGGAATCCCGCCGGGCGCGCGGGGACGCGCACGCCGTTGACCGTGACACGGTACTGCTCGGGGTGTTCCACCACCAGGTGCACCTGCCGCGGCCGGCGTGACAGTTCCGTGCGGAACCGGTACTGCAGCGAAAACGGCGTGCCGTCGCGGACCTCCCGCCCGAAATGCGCCCGCACATCCAACACGTACTGCGACGCGGACCAGGTTCCCCGCATACCGCACCGGAACCGGCACTCATCCATCGTGAGTATATTTTCCGTCTCGGAAGAAACCGCCGCTTTCCACCCGCCGATCCGGACTCCTGTCTGCAACACGCGCGGCAGCGCGTCCCGGACCGTCAATCCTTCGGGAACCGCGTCCTCCGGAACCGCTGCCAGCAGGCACGATCCCGCCCGTGGCAGCCGCACCGGTACGACGAACCCATCGGCGCACCGTGTGCACCACAGCAGACACCGCGTACCGTCACGCGCATTCCACCACAACAACGCCTTGCGCTCCGCCTCCACGATGCGGTGCAGGGTGATACGCAGGTCGTACTCCCGTTCCCGGTCGGTATTGACAAAGAAGAACACGTCGGCTTCCTCAACCGTACGCCGCTGGTACCAGACCGACGGCGCCGCACCGCCGGACACCGTTTCAACGGACACGTCGCGCACGCCGTGCGCACGCGCCGCCGCATCAATCCGACACACCGCCGCACGCACGACATCCCTTCCGCCACTCACCCGGACCGCCCGCTCCCACACCGCGCGCGCGAGCGCACGATCCGAGCGCACCCCTTCAACGCGTTCCGGCGGCGTACCCATCACCACCACCAACCCGCCGGCGTCAACATACCGCTGCAGCAGCGACAGGGTGTTCCGGCGCAGGGTGACCACCGGCGGCACCACGATAATCCGGTACGTCATCCGGCCGACCGCAAGCCCCTCGCCGCTCACGGAGCCGAGTTCCTCCAGCAACGACTCGTCGATCAAGTCGAAGTCCATCTGCGCACCCAGCATACCTTTGAGCAGCCGGTCGAACATCCGGTCGTACGCGCGTGACCGCCGCAACTCGGGCCGGTCGAAGATACACCACACCGTCTCAATCGGATGAATAATGCCGATCCGGCACACGGCCGTGCCCTGCGACAGCAGCCAGTTGACCCGTGCGAAGTAATCCTCCAGCAACCGGTTGTCCGGCCAGTACGGCTGCTGGTACGACAGCGTGGGCGGGAAGTCCCGCTTGCGTTCTCCCGCCATGGAATACAGCCACAGGTGCGGGACGAAAAAATTCACCCCCAGCACGCAGTTGAAATTGCCGATCCATGTGCGATCTTCAAACGACAGGTTCTGCCCGCCGATGCCGAACAGCTCCGAGAGCACCCGGCGCTTGCCCGTCTGACGCGCCGCCGACGCAACCTGCTTGTGCGACAGCACCTGCTCGTGGACTTGACGGGCGAGGTGATCAACACCGGGGATATCCATGTGGCGGTACAGCGGCATCGCCGCACCGATCACGGACGCCTGCGCGGTCAGCGTGTCTTCGTTGTCGTAGTGCCCCACCAACGGGATGCGGTGCGCACGGCACCAGGCATGCACCTGTCTGCCGAAGCTGTCGCGGAACCGTTCGTGCAACAGACGGTAGTAGTGGTAGCGGACCGTGCGGTAGTCCCCGACCGGCCGCAGCAGGCTCTCCAACCGCGGTTCGATGTCGTAGCCCCAGCGCTCCTTGAACAACCGCGGCAGGTCGCGGGTCCACGGGAACAGCAGCTCCGGCGTGCACACCGACAGCTTGGGGTGGAGAAAATACTGCGGCTCGTCGGTGAACATCCCGCGGATGGTCCGGCCGAACTCGCAGCCCAAAAGCCGCCGGTACGGCTCATAGCCGGCTTCAATGAACGCCCGCACCGCCTCCGGATTTGCTTCGTCAAGGAAACCAGTATTATTGAACCATGGATCCGGCTCCATCGGAGCGATCCGGTACGAAAAAGTCCGGGAAGGGTGCTTTATCCTGAGAAACTGCATCGCGTGCCGCCGCGCGTTCCTGATCCGTCCGCCGGCAAACCCGCTCGGCCAGCGATCTTCATCGTACAGGTAGACCGGCGTGCCCAGCTTTTTGGCATGTTCCACGCAGGCGCGCACGGCGGCGTTCCACGCCGGCGACAGGTACGGCGTCACCAGCCCCTCGCGCGAGTGCAGGAAGCCTCCCTGCATCCCACCCCGCACCATCAGGGACAACTGGCGCTTGAGCTCCGGAATGTGCAGATCGTCATTCAGCGCCCAGAACGGCGCGCTGCGGAACTCCACCGGCGGCCGGACGAACCGCTTCCACAGCCGTTCCACCGCTGCTCTCGTCGCGCTCATCACTGTCCCCCAATCGTGAGAAAATGTGCTGCGTTTACCAGCGGAGATCACCGCAGGAGACACGGGTTTGATACTTTTTTTGTGAGCGGAATACACCGCTTTGCGACATGCACGGCACGAGGCGCGGTACGCATCGGCACAGCGTCCGCACACACCGCGGTTCACATCCGCACGGGGACGTGCGAGATGGGCTGACGACCGCTCCTACGGAATACACCGCCGACTGCTTGCGGAACCGGCACAAATAAAATATGCTATTGCATCATAACTACCGGTGAAATCCTCACACACGCACCGGGGAAAGCGTACCGAGGGAAGGAGGCACCACATGATCCGTCACACGCAGCCCGGAGCAGGGTTCCCCAAAGACTTTATCTGGGGCGCGGCAACCGCATCCTACCAAATAGAGGGTTCTCCCGACGCCGACGGCAAAGGCGAATCCATCTGGGATCGCTTCACCCACACCCCCGGCAGAGTGATCGACGGCCACACCGGCGACATCGCCTGCGACTCGTACCGCAAAATGGAAGAGGATATCCGGATTATCCGCGACATCGGCCTGGACGCCTACCGGTTCTCGCTGGCATGGCCGCGGATCATCCCCTCCGGCACCGGGGCGGTGAACCAGAAGGGGCTCGACCACTACAGCCGCTTTGTGGACATGCTGCTTGAGGCGGGCATCCGGCCGTTCGTCACGATGTACCACTGGGACCTGCCGCAGGCTCTGGAAGACCGCGGCGGCTGGCGCGTAAAAGACACGTCCAAAGCCTTCGGCGAATACGCCGCTGTCGTGGTGAAAGCGCTGGGCGACCGCGTCAAGAACTGGATGACGCTCAACGAACCGCCGTGCAGCGCGTTCGCGTACTACGTCGGTGAACACGCACCGGGATGCAAGGAGTCCAAAAAAACACTTGCGCAAATCATCCACAACCTGCTGTACGCACACGGCCTGGGCGTACAGGCGGTACGGGCGCACGGGCGGCCGGGTACGGAAGTCGGCCTGGTGCACAACCCGGGCGTCCTGGTGCCGCTGTACGAACAACCGGAAGAGATGGCGCAGGTGACGAAGGCGTTCTGGTACGACGGCTGGGAATTTGAGAACGGGTGGTGGCTGGACCCGGTGTTCTTCGGCAAGTACCCCGACGAACTCTGGACCGCTAAAGGAGCGGACGTCCCGGTCATCACCCCTGAAGAAATGCGGATCATCAGCTCGCCCATGGATTTCATCGGGCTGAACGTATACTCAGCCGGATACCTGATCGCCGACCCGAGCGCGCCGCGCGGCTACCGCAAGGTGGAACCCGCCAAAGATCACCCGAAGACGGCGTTCGGATGGGGAATCACCCCGGAGTGCATCCGATTTACGCTGAGAGCGGTCTACGAGCTGTACAAACCTCGGAAGATGTACATCACCGAAAACGGTGCGGCGTTCGACGATGTCATCTCCACTGACGGTCGCGTGCATGACACCGGCCGCATCGAGTACCTGCGGGCGCACATCGCCTCGGCGCGCAAAGCCCTGGAGGAAGGAATACCGTTGGCGGGATACTTCGTGTGGACCCTGCTGGACAACTTTGAGTGGAACTTCGGGTACACCAAACGCCTGGGCCTGGTCTTTACGGTGTACGACGACAAACGCACCCGCATCCTCAAAGACAGCGCCTACTGGTACCGCACCCTGATCCGGTCCGCCAAATCGGGAGCGTGAACCGCGGCGGCGCAGGGACACTACCGGTAGAAAGGCGTTGAACCAGAACCAGCTTGCGCGACAGCGTGACGCCGGTGGATGATCGGGGGCAACTCACAACGTCGCACACTGGAGACCGGCGGCTCGGGCAGGTGCCTCCCGTGTGTGACGCGGAGGAGTGAGTCAAGCCGACCGGGCCGGTATCGTCGGGCATGCGCCGCGGTTGACTGTGCACGTGCTTCCTTGACTCATCTCAATTTCTCATCCGAGTGCGGTCTTCGCACACCCAACGCTCCGGTTCAGCCGCGGTGAGCTGGCCCCATTATTTGTACCAGTAGAGAATAGAGTTTGTCAGGGCGCGGCGCCCATTGCAACCCTATCCCAGCACTTCTGCGCGAACTCCCTGGGCGTCAGGTATTTCAACGTGCTGTGCGGT
>Ga0308417_1000945_pt1 | contig 20323 bp, 19 predicted proteins | sample HotsprSampleOS65_FD_203528 | JGI IMG/M metagenome (GOLD analysis project Ga0308417, IMG submission 203528) | Hot spring phototrophic mat microbial communities from Octopus Spring, Yellowstone National Park, Wyoming, United States - 20090730_OS65 ... | reverse complement strand
GACAACGGCGCCTTTCACATTCTCGACAACCCGCCGCCCGCGGAGAAATGCGCGTTCCTCGGCGTGCGCCCCTGCGATTTGGCCGCGCTGGCCATCCTCGACCGCGTGTTGCTGGGGGACCGCTATGTCGACGACATCTACCGCGCCCGGAGGGAAGGCGCGGTTCTGATCGCCATCCACTGCCTGCAATCCGCTCCCACCTGCTTCTGCGCCTCCATGGGCAGCGGCCCGCGCGCAAGGGCGGGCTTCGACATCGCGCTCGCCGAGTTCGTCGATGGCGGGGCGCCCGAGTACTTCGCAGAAGCCGGCTCAGCCGCGGGTCTCGATCTCCTCGAAGCCTGCGGCGCGCTGCCCGCGCCGCCCGAATGGGCGCGCTCGGTCGAAGAGGGCTGCGCCCGCGCCGCCGCCGCGCAAACGCGCCGCCTGGACGCCCACGCCGCGCCGCAATTGATCGACGCCCTGTTCGACAGCCCGCACTGGGACCACGTCGCGCGGCGCTGCCTCGCCTGCGGCAACTGCACCTCGGTCTGCCCCACCTGCTTCTGCGTGAATTACGAGGACCGCACCTCGGTGGACGGCGCGCAGGCGGAGCGGTGGCGGCTGTGGGACTCCTGCTTCACGCAAAGCTTCACCTACATCCACGGCGGCAGCGTGCGCACAACCGTGAAATCGCGCTACCGCCAATGGCTCAGCCACAAGCTGGGCCGCTGGCAGGCGCAATTCGGCGCCCCCGGCTGCGTCGGTTGCGGCCGCTGCATCGCTTGGTGCCCGGTGGGGATCGACATTACCGAAGAATTCCGGCAGCTTCAGCTCAGCGCTGCGGCGGCCGCCTCTTTCACTGCGAGGGACTGACACCATGGCTCCGTCGGAAATGAAAACTGCATTGACCGCCCACCCCTTCCTGGAAGGGCTGCCCGAGAAGTACATCGACATGCTGTCGAAGCTGGCCTTCGAGGTGAGCTTCGGACAGGACGAGGTCATCTTCCGCGAAGGCGACCCGTCCAGCCTTTTCTACCTGATCCTGGAAGGCAAGGTGGCGCTCGAGATGGGCGCCCCCGGCCGCCAGATCATCATCCAGACGCTCGAGGCAGGCGACGAGCTGGGCTGGTCCTCGCTGCTCGAGAACACCAGCAAGCAATTCCGCGCCCGGTGCCTGGAGCCGGTGCGGGCGCTCGCCTTCGACGGCGCGCGCGTGGTGAACCTCTGCGAAGAGGACCACGAGTTCGGCTTCCATGTCATGCGCCGCGCGCTGGCGCTGGTGGCCGAGCGGCTGCGCGCCACGCGCTTCCAGGCTCTGGACGTCTACTCGCCGAGGGGAGTGCGCGGCCAATGAGCGCGACCGCATCCGCCTCCCCGCCCCTCGTGCGCCCGGTGATGGAGCCGGTGCCGGTGCGCGTGAGCGCCGTGACGAAGGAGACGCACGACACCTTCACTCTCACCGTGACCCCGCCGCCCGGCGATCCGGTCTCCGCGTTTGAACCGGGCCAGTTTTCCATGCTCTACGTCTATGGCGTCGGCGAGCTGCCCATTTCCATCTCGGGTGATCCGGCGGTTCGCGAAACGCTCACTTACACGATCCGCTCCGTCGGGCAGGTGACCTATCAACTCGTGACCCGGAAGCCCGGCGATTTCATCGGCGTCCGCGGCCCCTTCGGCACCAGTTGGCCGCTGAAACAGGCCCGCGGCAAGAGCGTCCTCATCGTCGCGGGCGGCATCGGGCTGGCGCCGCTGCGCCCGGCCATCTACTCCATCCTGCGCCACCGCGGCGACTACAACCGGCTGGTCATTCTCTACGGCAGCCGCAGTCCGCGCGACCTCCTTTACCGGAAGGAATTCGCCGCCTGGGGGCTGCTGCCGGACACGCAGGCGCTGGCAACGGTCGACTACGGCGGCGTCTCCTGGCGCGGCCACGTCGGCGTCGTCACCACGCTGTTCCGCCTCGTGCGCATGCAGCCGAAAGACACCGTGGCGATGATCTGCGGCCCGGAAATCATGATGCGCTACGCGGCCCGCGAACTGGAAGCCCGCGGCCTGCCCCCGGAGCAGATCTACCTCTCCATGGAACGCAACATGAAATGCGGCGCCGGCTTCTGCGGCCACTGCCAGATGGGCCCGTACTTCGTCTGCAAGCACGGCCCCGTGTTCTCCTATCCGGAAATCAGGCCCTACATGGATCTCTATGAGCTCTAACGGAACCAAGCCCCGCATCGCCGTCTTCAAGTTCGCCAGTTGCGACGGCTGCCAGCTCAGCCTGCTCGACGCAGAGGACGAGTTGCTCGCTGTGGCTGGCGCGGTCGAGATCGCGTATTTCCCCGAAGCCAGCCGCCGCATGCAGAAAGGGCCCTACGACATCGCCCTGGTGGAGGGCTCCGTCACCACGCATCACGACGCCGAGGCCATCCAGCGCATCCGCCGCCAGGCGAAAACGTTGATCACGATCGGCGCCTGCGCCACCGCCGGCGGCATCCAGGCGCTGCGCAATTTTCACGACACCGCCGAGTGGGTCCGCCTCGTCTACGCCAAGCCCGATTTCATCTCCACGCTGAAAACCTCCACCCCGGTGGCCGAGCACGTCCCCGTGGATCTCGAACTGCGCGGCTGCCCCATCAACAAATACCAGCTCATCGAGGTCATCTCGGCCACGCTCGCAGGCCGCAAGCCCAACATCCCCACATACAGCGTGTGCCTGGAGTGCAAACGCCGGGGCAACACCTGCGTCATGGTGGCCGAAGGCGTCCCCTGCCTCGGGCCGGCCACGCAGGCGGGCTGCGGCGCCATCTGCCCGTCGATGCGCCGCGGCTGCTACGGCTGCTTCGGCCCCATGGAAAACGCCAACGCGCCCAGCCTCGCCTCGCAGTTCCGCGTCCTCGGCTGCGCGCGCGACGAGGTGGAGCGAGCGTTCCGCAGCTACAACGGTTGGGCGTGGCCCTTCCGCAGAATCTTCGAGGAGGCGCCCAAGTCATGACCACCCCATCCTCGGTCAAGTCAGGCGTGAACAAGATTGAAGTCCCGGTGCTCGCCCGCGTCGAAGGCGAAGGGGAGCTGCACATCAAAACGCGCGCCGGCAAGATCCTCGACCTCAAGCTGCGCATCCCGGAGCCGCCGCGGCTCTTTGAAGGCTTTCTCCGCGGCCGGCATTTCATGGAGGTCCCCGACATCACCGCGCGCATCTGCGGCATCTGTCCCATCGCCTACCAGATGAGCTCCGCCCACGCGCTGGAACGCGCCCTCGGCATCCGCATCCCTCCCCCCATCCGCGCCTTGCGCCGCCTGTTCTACTGCGGAGAGTGGATCGAGTCCCACGCGCTGCACATCTACTTCCTCCATTTGCCCGACTTTCTCGGCTGTCAGGACGCCTTCGAGGTGGCCGGAAAGAACCCCGAGGCGGTGAAGATGGCCCTGCGGCTGAAGAAGCTCGGCAACGAACTCGTGCGCGTGCTGGGCGGCCGCGAAATCCACCCGGTGGGGGCCTGCGTCGGCGGCTTCTACAAAGTCCCGAAGAAGCCGGAGCTCGACGCGCTGCTGCCCGAGTTGCGCTGGGGGCTGGATGCCTCGCTGCAGTCCGTCTCGCTCGCAGCCTCGCTCGAGTTCCCTGACTTCGAGCAGGACTACGAGTTCGTCGCGCTGTCCCACCCGGACGAGTACGCCCTGAACGAAGGCCGCATCGTCTCCAACCGCGGCCTGGATATCGACGCCTCGGAGTTCGAGGAGCACAGCGTCGAACAGCACGTCAAACACTCCAACGCCTTGCACTCCGTGATGCGCGAGCGCGGCTCTTACCACGTCGGCCCATTGGCGCGCTTCAATCTCAACTTTGGCCAGCTTACGCCGCAGGCGCGCCGCGCCGCTCAGGAGGCAGGGCTCGCACCGCCCGTGCTGAATCCCTTCCGCAGCATCATCGTGCGCGCCGTCGAACTCGTCTTCGCCTGCGAGGAAGCCATCCGCATCATCGAGAGTTACGAGCCGCCGGCGGCGCCCCGCGTCGAGGCGCGCCCCCGCGAGGGCGCGGGCATGGCCGCCACGGAAGCCCCCCGCGGCCTTCTCTACCACCGCTATTCGGTCGACGAAAACGGCTTGATCACCGCCGCGCGCATCGTCCCGCCCACGGCGCAGAACTTCCGCCGCATGGAAGAAGACCTCTGGAATTACGTGCCGCGGCTGCTCGATCTGGACAATGAGCAGATCGCCTGGCGCGCCGAGCAGGCCGTGCGCAACTACGACCCCTGCATCTCCTGCGCCACGCACTTCCTCAAAGTGCGCCGGGATTGACGCGGCCGCGCGCCGCTCACTCCCACTCGCCGGCTTTGACCAGCTTGCGGATCTTGCGCTTGATCAGGTCCCGTTTCAGCAGGCTGAGATGCTGGAGAAACAGAACGCCCTCCAGGTGGTCGATCTCATGCTGGATCGCCCGCGCCAGCAACTCCTCGCCCTCGGTCTCGAAGAAGTTCCCCTCCAGGTCCTGCGCCCGCACCCGCACCCGGTAGGCGCGCTTGACGTCCTCCCGGAATCCCGGAATCGACAGGCAGCCTTCTTCGCCGATCTGCACGCCCTCTTTCACCAAAATCTCGGGGTTCACGAGAACCAGCTTCGCGCCTTCCTCCTCGCCCGCGCTCGAATCGATCACCGCCAGGCGCCTGGAAACGCCCACCTGCGGCGCGGCCAGCCCGATGCCCTTGTTGGCGTACATCGTCTCGAACATGTCCGCGGCGAGCTGCCGCAGTTCGCCGTTGAACTCCGTCACCGGCTCCGCCTTCGTCTCCAGCACCGGGTCGCCATACTTGCGGATGCGCAGGATCATCTGTCTCTCAGAACTCCCTCACCTGTTGGATGTATCCGTCGAAATTTCGTCGCGCCTCCGTGAGCGAGTCGCCGCCGAATTTTTCCACCATCGCCCCCGCCAGCACCAGCGCCGCCATCGCCTCGCCAATCACCCCGGCGGCCGGAACCACGCAGACGTCGCTCCGCTCGTAGGCCGCCAGCGCGGGTTCGCGCGTGTCCAGGTCCACGCTCTCCAGCGGCTTGCGCAGCGTCGAAATCGGCTTCAGATAGCCCCGCACCACCACGTCCTGGCCGTTCGTGATGCCGCCCTCCAGCCCGCCCGCCTGGTTGGCGCCGCGGGTGAAGCGCCGCTCGCCGCGGTCGTAGCCGATCGTGTCCTGGACCTTCGAGCCGAACTCCTCCGCCGCCAGCTCCGCCTCGCCGATCATGACGCCTTTCACCGCCTGGATCGAAAGGATCGCCTGCGCCAGCTTGCCGTCGAGCCGCGAGTCCCAGGTGATGTGCGAACCCAGCCCCACCGGCACGCCGTGCGCGCGCACCTCGAACACGCCCCCCACCGTGTCGCCGGTCCGGTAGGCATCGTCGACCACCGCCTTCATGCGCGCTTCGGCTTCCGGGTCCACGCAGTTCAGCAGCACCTCGTCCTTGCCCGCAAGCGCCGCGATCTCGTCCCATTCCACGCGCCGCTCCAGCCGCGCGTGGCCCACCTGGATCACGTGGCTCAGCACCTGGATGCCGAACTGCGCCAGGTATTGCTTGGCCAGCGCCCCCAGCGCCACCCGCGCCGTCGTCTCCCGCGCCGAGGCGCGCTCCAGAATGTAGCGGGCGTCGTGGTAGTTGTACTTGATCGCCCCCGCCAGATCGGCGTGGCCGGGCCTCGGCCGCTTCAGCGGCTTCTGCTTGTCCGCGCTGTCCGGCGCCGCTTCCACCGGAAGCGCTTCCGTCCAGTTCTGCCAGTCGCGGTTGCGCACGATCACCGCCACCGGCGCGCCCGTCGTCTGCGAGTGGCGCACGCCGCTGACGATCTCCGCCGTGTCGGTCTCGATCTTCATCCGCCCGCCGCGGCCGTAGCCCTGCTGCCGCCGCCACAACTCGCGGTTCACCGCCGCCACGGAGACCGGCACGCCGGCGGGCAGCCCGGTCAGCGTGGCGACAAGACACTCGCCGTGGCTCTCGCCCGCGGTTTCGAATCGGAACATAGGGGTGAAATTCCAGCGTACTGAAATCGCGTTGAAACCATCAACTTTCCAGCACGAACCGCAGCGGCAGGTGCGCTGACCGCCGGATGCCGATCCGCGGCGTCACCGTGACGGATTCCCTCCGCGGCGCCGCCTCAGCCAGGATCCGCAACTCGCTCTGAATCAAATCCCAGCCGTTTTGTTGCAGCGTGATGCCCAGCGCCCGCGTCACCTTGCCGGGGCCGTCCCCGCAGCCCTCCACCGCGCGGATCAGCACGCAGCCCGGGATCCCCTCCGGCTCCGCCACCACGTTCAGGCAGCAGTGCATCCCGTACGCCAGAAACACGTAGGCGCGCCCGGGCGGGCCGAACAGCACCTCCGTCCGCCGCGTGCGGCCGCCCGCCGCGTGCGCCGCCTCGTCCCCCTCCGGCAGATACGCCTCCACCTCCACGATCCTTCCTCCCCTGCCCCGGAATTCCAGGCGCTGCCCCAGCAGGCTGCGCGCCACCTCCACCGTCGGGCGGGCGTAGAAGCTGCGGGGCAGGACTCGGGCGGCCATCTCGCGTTACGCTAGGTGAGAGTATCACGAGCCATGCGCCTGTTTGTGGGCATCGACCTGCCGTACGAAGTGCGCCGCAACCTCGAACTGCTGCTGCAGATGCTGCGGCCCAGGGCCGATCTGCAATGGAGCCCGCCCTCGAACCTCCATATCACGACGAAATTCATCGGCGAGTGGCCGGAAGAGGATCTCGATATCCTGAAGGAAGCCTTGGCCGGCATTCCTGTTCCGGGCGAATTCCGCGTGGATATTCAGGGCCTCGGCTGGTTTCCCGATGAACGCAATCCCCGCGTTTTCTGGGCCGGCATCCGCGGCGGCGAGAGTCTCCCGCAGCTCGCCCGCTCGACGGAGGACGCCTGCGAATCGCTGGGCATCCCGCGCGAAAACCGTCCCTACAGCCCGCACCTCACCCTCGCCCGCGTCCGCCGCCCCGCCGATCTGGCGCCGCTGCGCCGGACGCTCGAGTCCCTTCCCTCTGACCATTTCGGCCGTTTTACCGCGTCCCAATTCCATTTATACGAAAGCAAATTGCGGCCTGGCGGCAGTATTTACACAAAATTAGCCAGCTTTCCACTCGCAAAATGACCGGAATCATTCTCGCTCTTCTGGCTGCGTATCTCATCGGCGGCGTCCCCTTCGGCTATCTCATCGTCAAGCTGCGCACGGGCCGCGACGTGCGCCGGATGGGCAGCGGCAACATCGGCGCCACCAACGTGCTTCGCACCACCGGCCGCGCCTGGGGCGTGCTCACGCTCCTGCTGGATGTCGCCAAGGGCTGGGCCGCCTGCGCCTTGATGCAAGCGGCTGCGGGCGGCTCCCCCGCCTGGACCGCCGCCGCAGGCGTCGCCGTCGTTCTCGGCCACGCCTTCCCCGTGTACCTGAATTTCCAGGGCGGCAAGGCGGTGGCCAGCTTTGTCGGCGTGGCCCTGCATCTGGCGCCGTGGGCATTGGCCGCCGTCGCCGCCGTGTTCGTCATCACCGTCGCCGCCACGCGTTATATTTCGCTCGGCTCCATCCTCGGCGCCGCCCTGTTCCCCTTCGCCGTCTGGGTCCTCTATCATCCGGGTCCTGCAGTAATGAGCGCCGTTGCTTTCTGCGGCGCGTTCATCATCTGGCGCCACCGCTCCAACATCCAGCGCCTTCGCGCGGGCACCGAGAACGTCTTCCGCTTTGGAGGCAGGAAGTGAACCGGCTGGCCGTCGTCGGCGGCGGAAGCTGGGGCACCGCCCTCGCCATCGTACTGGCGCCGCGCTGCCCGGAAGTGAGGCTCTGGGTGTACGAGCCGGATCTGGCGGAACGCATGGCGGCAACCCGCATCAACGACATCTTCCTGCCCGGCTTTCCGCTGCCGCCCAACGTGGCGCCCACGCCGGACCTGCGCGCCTGCGTCGCCGGGGCCGACATCGTGCTCACTGTCATGCCGTCGGACCATGTGCGCCGGCTGTACGCCGGGATGCTCCAATGGCTCGAACCCCGCATGCTGTTCGTCAGCGCCACCAAGGGCCTCGAACAGGGTTCGCTCAAACGCATGTCGGAGGTGATCGCCGAGGTCGTCTCCCCGAAATTCCCGCCGCGCATCGGCATTCTCAGCGGCCCGACCTTCGCCCGCGAAGTCGCTCGCGGCGAGCCCGCCGCCGTCGTCATCTCCTCCGCCGACGCCGAATTGGCGCGCACCATACAACGGGCGTTCGCAGGCCCTACGCTGCGCCTCTACACCAACTCCGACCCTGTCGGAGTCGAGCTGGGCGCGTCTCTGAAGAACGTCATCGCCATCGCCGCCGGCGTCTGCGCCGGACTCGGCCTCGGCGCCAACACTCTGGCGGCTCTCATCACCCGGGGCCTCGCCGAAATCACCCGCCTTGCCGTCGCCGCCGGCGGACAGGCGCGCACCCTCGCCGGCCTGGCAGGCCTCGGCGACCTCGTCCTTACCTGCCACGGCGAGCTGAGCCGCAACCGCGCCGTGGGGATCGAGCTCGGGCGCGGCAGAAAACTCGACGAGATTCTCTCCGGCATGCGCATGGTGGCCGAAGGAGTCCACACCACCTTCGCCGCGCATGAACTGGCCGCGCGCCTCGCCGTCGACATGCCCATCACTGCGCAGATGCACGCCGTCCTGCGGGGCGAAAAAACGCCCCGCGAGAGCCTGCGCGAATTGATGGACCGCTCCCTCAAGGAAGAGTGACCCCTGCCAGGGGCGCCCCGAAAGAGCTTCCCCCCGCGGCGATCCTCTGTTATTCTTTCTGAATATGCGGATGCCACAGAGGGTTTCCCGTCTCTTCTTGCTCGCGGCCGCCGCCGCCGTTGCTGTGTTCGGTCAAGGCACCACCTCGCGTGTCATCGGTGTCGTCACCGACCCCAGCGGCGCCAGCATTCCCGGCGCGACCGTGAAACTGATCAACGAAGGCACCAACGCCACTTTCGAGACGAAGACCGCCGACAACGGCGCCTACTTTTTCGAAGCCGTCACCAGCGGCAGCTACACCATCACCGTGGAAGCGCCCGGATTCCGGCGCTTCGCCTCCCGCCGCAACCCGGTCACCATCGGGCAGCCGGCCACGGTAAACGTGACCCTCGAGGTCGGGACTGTCACGGAGGTCGTCGAAGTTTCCGGCTCGGCCGAATTGGTGCAGACTTCCACCTCGGGCAATTTCGGGAACCTGTTCACCGAAACAGCCATTCGCGACCTGCCCATCGTCGGCGTGCGCGGGCGCAACCCGCTCGATCTGGTCACCCGCCAGCCCGGCGTCGTCAGCGGCGCCAACACCGGCGGCGGCGTGCACGTCAACGGCGCGCGCGACCGGGCCTGGAACTTCACTATCGATGGCATCGACGCCAACGAAACCAGCGCCGGCGGCTCCAACTTCGCGCCCATTCGCATGAACCCGGACGTGTTGAGCGAGTTCCGCGTGCTCACCGGCAACGCCACGGCGGAGTACGGACGCAACTCCGGCGGCCAGGTGGCCATGGTCACCAAGAGCGGCACCAACGAAATCCACGGCAACGCCTGGTGGTTCTACCGCACCCCGCGCCTCAACGCCAACGAGTGGGAGAACAACATCAACAACGTCGGCAAGCGCCAGTATGTGCAGAACATGCCCGGCGGCAGCATCGGCGGCCCTGTCATCAAAAACAAGCTGTTCTACTACGGCAATGTCCAGTTGCTCCGCACGCGCGAGTCCGCCGTCGTCAACTCCACCGTCTACACCAAGGAGGCCCGCGAGGGCATCTGGCGCTATAATCGCGCCGGGCGCAACCTCCCGGCGGGCGTCGCCGGCGCCGTGGTCGACTCCCAAGGCAACGTGGTTCCCGGCGTCAACATCGGCACGTACAACATCATCGCCCTGGACCCGCAACGGCTTGGCTGGGATCCCCAGACCAAAGCCATCGCGCAGGCAGCGCCGCTGCCGAACAACTTCACCCTCGGCGACGGGTTGAACACCGCCGCCTACACCTTCACCGCGCTCCAGTTCGAGAAGCAGCACGACGTCACCCTGCGCGGCGACTACATCATCAACAGCAGGAACACGTTTTTCGCGCGAATCAGCTTCGGCCGCCAGGACACCAATTGCGACCGCGTCAACGGCGGCGCCCCGGTCTGGCCGGGCGCGCCTTGCATCGTCAACACCAAGCGCGATCCGAAGAACTACGCCTTCAACTGGCGAACCACCCCCTCCGCCACCACCACAAACGAGTTTGTCTTCGGCCTCAACCAGTTCGCCTTCGATTTCAACATCCCTACATCCGACTTGAGCAAGGTCAGCCTGGTCGCGCCCGTGGCCAACCCCTTCGTCTACACCTTCGGCAACGCGCGCCGGCTCAAGACCTGGCAAATCGTCGACAATTTCTCCTGGCTCCGCGGCGCCCACAACATCAAATTCGGGATCAATTTCCGCCTCGGCAGCCACAGGGACGTCCGCGGTTCCATCGGCGGCTATAATGCCACGCAGCAGGCCGATTTCTCGCGCGTAGTCAACGTGGTCAACGCCGCCGCTTTCGGCCTTCCCGCCGACATCAATCAGGCCTTTGACCGCATCAGCCTGGAACGCGACATCAACTTCCTGCTCGGCCGCGTCGGCAACACCAACCGCGGCTTCCCCTCCACGGCCGACTCCTACACGGCAGGCTTGTACAACTTCCTGGCCAAGTTCAACGAGTATGACTTCTACATCCAGGACACCTGGAAGCTCAGCCGCAACCTCACCGTGGACCTGGGACTGCGCCTCGAGGCCAAGCCGGCGCCCACAAACCCCGATGGCCGCATCCGCCGGCCCGACCAATACGTCGCCGCGGGCGGCGCCCCCACCAACACTCTCAAGTGGGTTCCCGGCAGCCTCTACCGCAATGCCGTCAACAACTGGGGCCCCTCCATTGGCCTCGCGTGGGATCCCTTCGGCACGGGCAAGACGTCCATCCGCAGCAACTATCGCGTCGCATTCGACCGCATCAACACCTTCGTCCTCAGCTCGCAGGTCTTCCAGAACCTGCCCGGCATCGTTCTCGGTCTGAACGACGCCACGTATGGCCAGAACGGCGGGCGCCTCGCCGGGTTGCCCGAGTTGAAGCCGCCTGCCGTCTCGCCTGATACCTTCGCGCAGCCGGCGCCGTTCTCCAACCGCACGATCACGGTCGTCGACCCCGACTTCCAGATCCCCACGACGCACCAGTGGAGCTTCGCCATCCAGCGCGAGGTCTTCCGCAACGCCGTGGTCGAGGTCAACTACATCGGACGCCGCGCCTACAACCTCTTCGGCGCTTACAACGCCAACCAGGTGGAGTGGTTCCGCAACGGGATGCTCAACGCCCTCAACGTGGTCAACGCGGGCGGCGAAAGCCAGCTGATCAACCAGCTCATGGGCGTCGATTCCCGCAAGACGGCGGCCGAAACCGGCTCGCAGGCGCTCCGCCGGATCTACTCCGTCGACCTGCGCAACAACAATTTCGCTTTCATCGCGCAAGACCTTTCCCGCCGCGTCGTCGGCGGCCGCGGGCAGGCGGAAGCCGCCGGGCTCGGCCCCTACTTCTTCCTGCCTTACCCGCAGTTCGCCAACGGCATGAACGTCATCGACTCCAATGACTTCTCCACCTACCACGCCGGGCAGGTGCAGTTCCTCAAGCGCATGAGCGGTGGCCTCGAGTACCAGATCAGCTATACGCTGGCCAAGTCGCTCGACACGCGCTCCTACGACCCGGCCTTCACGGTGGTCGCCACCGCCAACGCGCAGTCAGCCGGCGGCACGCCGTTCGACATTTACAACCGCAAGCTGAATTACGCGCCCAGCGACTTCGACCGCAAGCACGTGGTGCAGACCTACTGGATTTGGGAGCTGCCCTTCGGCCGCGGCAGGCGCTTCGCTTCCTCTGCCGGCGGCTTCACGCAGCGCCTCATCGGCGGCTGGCAGGTGGCCGGCATGGGCACCTTCCAGAGCGGACGGCCGATGTCGGTGTTCTCGGGCTTTTACTCCTTCAACAACATGGTGCACAGCTTCGCCGATTGCTCAGGCTGCACGTCCACCATGGGCAAGGCGGAGGACATCGACGGCATCAAGTGGTTCTTCACCGCCGAGCAGCGCGCCCGCTTCACCAACCCCGCCCCGGGATGGATCGGCAACACCGGCCGCAACTTCTTCCGCGGACCCGGCGGCTGGGGAATGGATATGAGCGTCATCAAGCGCACCATGGTCACCGAGCGCACCAACCTTGAACTGCGCGCCGACATGACCAACGTCTTCAACCACCCGATCTTCGGATTCCCGACCGCCACGGTCAGCTCCACCGTGTTCGGGCGCATCCGCGACGGCGTCATCAGCGGCTCGCGCAAGATCCAGCTTGGCGCGAAGTTCAACTTCTGACCTCGGGCACCCGCGCTCCATGCGCAAACAGGGCCGCCGGGCGGATGCCTGGCGGCCCTGAGCTGTTCTCGAGGCGCTGCAGCGCGGCTTGCCGCGCTTCTATTGCTTCGTGTTCCGCGGACGCCCGCCCGGCGAGGTCCATCCTGGCGGCGGGTTGTATTCAGGGCGGGTCTTCACCTCGGTCGCAGTCGGGAAATCGGGCGGCACTTTCTGCGTCACCTTGCCCGTCGCCGCCCACTCCGTGCCCCGCTGGAACGTGGCGATGAAGCCCACGCAGTTCATCGCCGCGATGTCGTGGCCGAGCACGGTGTGGAACACGCGCCCCTTTCCGTATTCGAGCGCCATCAGGATCGGCTCTTCCCTTCCGGTGCCGCGGTTGGCCGGGTCGGACCACGCGATGGAGAGCATTGTCATGTTCTCGCCGGGGCCGCGCATGTGCGCGTACAGCTCGTCGGCTGCGTGCATCCACTCTTCCGGCAGCCCTTCCGTCACCGGGTGGTGCCGCACGAAATTCCGGATCCTGAACGGCAGACGCGCGCCGTGGCTGCCGGCGGGCCCGGGCGCCGTGTCGCTGATCACTTTGCCGTCCTTCACGTACCAATAGGGCCCGTGCTTCTCCGTGCGCCCGCGCCATCCGCCGATGCCGATCATGAGGTTGTACTCGCGCCAGTTTGGAAACGCGTTGTCCGCCGCGTGCACGGAGACGAAGCCGCCCCCGTTGCGCACGTACGCTTCGAACGAGGCTTTCAACTCGTCGGGCCAACGCTCGTCCGGCGCGTCGTAGTTGCCCACCACGGCCTTGAACTTGCTCCACTCCGGCCGGAACTTCGAAAAGTCTCCGTCCTTCGGCGGCGCAATGACCACAGTGACGTCGAACAGCCCGGTCTCCTCAAGCATCCGTTTGAGGTACGGCGTCGTCTCTTCCCAGGCGTGATACGGGCCGCCCTGTTCGCCCGTGAGGATCATCACCGGAATCTTCGGGCCCTGTTTTTGCCCGCACAACAGCAGCGGCGCAGCAAGCGCGGCAAGACAAAGAAACAAGCGGCGAATCATGATGGCGCTCCTTCGATCCGCCTTGATTCTACATGGAGCGCCACCCGGTGCGCGAGCCGCCGCGCCCGCGGGTTTGCACCATCCTTCAGCGGCGGCGCAACCAGGCCGCAGCCAGCAGCCCGAGCCCTGTCAAGGCCAGCGTCGCCGGCTCGGGTATCTCGCCCGGCTCGCGCACTTCGTAGATGCCGATCATCCCCTCCCCCGTCTCCGGGTGCACAGCGATCAGCCGCGCGTAAGGAGAGGCGCCGGCAAGGACGACTGTGTTTCCGTTGAGGTAGAAAAGCTCCGGAATCCCGGCGAAAATGGGGTGGTTGGTCGAAGGCGCGAAGGCGCCGCCGATGGTGTTGTAGGGCGGTGCGTACTGAAAACCGAAGTTGGCCAGGAAAGGATTGAAGTAGTAATCATCCAGATAATTCCCCGTGCCGCCCGCCAGGTAGACGTTGCCGCCGCTGTTGACATACTGCGTCAGCACGACGGGATCGTAATCGTACGGGTCGCCTCCGAGAAGAATGCCCGTTTACGCCGACAGCGTGGGACGATTGAACGGTATTGAGGTGTTCACCGTGACCGTGTGCCCGGCGGCGGTGATCGCGCTGGTCAGGCCGCTGTCGTTCAGCCCGAAGCCTTGAGAGTAAATCAGAAAATTGCCGCCGGACCCGCCGGCGAAGTAGTTCGCAATGTTCACGCCAAACGTGGCGCCGTTGACTCCCGAGCTGGACAGCGTCCACTCGTCATGGTTCACGATGACGATGCCTGCCTGGACGGGCGCAACCAGCATCAGGGCGCACGCGGCAAACAGAACAGGGATGGTTTTCATTTTCAGGGATTCTCCTCCTTTTGTCCGGTCCTGTACAGTATAGGACATCCCCGGGATTCCGGCAAGGAACTTCTTCGCTTCCTCGCCGGCATCGCCCGTCGCTCACCCCTGCTATACTCTGCCCGTGTTCCGGCACGTGCTCGCCGCCGACTGGAGCGCCCGCTCGCGCCCGGCGCCCGCGCGCCCCGTGCGCGACGCCATCTGGTGGCATGCAACCTGGCTTGGCGAGCCGCGCTACTGCCGCACGCAAGCCCAGGCGGAGCAGGAGATCTGCGCGGCGCTTGGCGGCGCCCCCGGCCCCGTTCTCGCCGGTTTTGACTTCTGTTTCGGGCTTCCCGCCTGGGCCATGCACCGCCTGGGCGGGTGGAGGCGCTTGTGGCGGATGCTCGAAAAGCTCGCTCCATCCGGCTTCGATGCCGCCGCGCTGGAACTCAACCGCCTTCTTGGCTTCGGCAGCGAGGGCCCCTTCTGGGGTTTCCCGAACCGCGCGAAGAAGCCCCGCCCCTGCCTGTGGACCGAATTCCGCGAGTGCGAACTGCGCCTCAAACAGCGCGGGCTGCACCCGAAACCCGTGTTCCAGCTTCGCGGCGCAGGCGCCGTCGGGGCGCAGTCGCTGTGCGGCATTGCGGCGCTCGAACGGCTCCGCCACAAGCTCCAGGCGAAGGTGTGGCCCTTCGAGTCCACGGAGGGCGCCGGGCTGGTCTTCGCCGAGGTCTGGCCTGCCTTGCTCGGCCGCGCCCCCCGCTCCGAGACCATTCCCGACCGCTGGCAGGTGCGGACGCTCGCACACCGCCTCTCCGGCGTCCGGTTGCCGGAGACGCCCGCGGTGGCGCGCGTCGAGGGCTGGGTACTGGAACTGACTTGATCGGCCGCGTCCAGAGGAATTCGCTACACTGGCTGTAAGTCATGAAAGCTCTGGTGTACGTCACCCTGAAGAAGACGGTGCTCGACCCGCAGGGCGCCACCATCGCCCGCGCCTTGCAGGGCATGGGGCACCCTGAAATCACCGCCGTGCGGCAGGGCAAGTTCTTCGAAATCGAACTGGAAGGCGTCGGCGCTGCCGAGGCAAGGCCGGCATTGGAAAAAATCGCCGAGGACGTGCTGTCGAACCCCGTCATCGAAGAGTTCCGCGTCGAACTGCCGGAAGGCTGACCGCGGCGCTGCGGCGCGCGCGGCGCGGCGAAAAAAACCATCAGGGCGGAGGAGGCTGCTCCCGATGTGCGGAATCGTTGGATACATTGGCCAGAGGAAACCTCTCGCCATCCTCCTGGACGGCTTGCGGCGTCTGGAATACCGCGGCTACGATTCGGCAGGACTGGCCGTCATCGACCAAGAAGGCCGGCTGGAAATTCGCCGCGCCTCCGGCAAGCTCCACAACCTCGAAGAAAGCCTGCGCCTGGCCCCGGCGGACGGCTGGTACGGCATCGGCCACACCCGCTGGGCCACGCACGGGCGCCCTACCGAGGAAAACGCCCACCCGCACCGCGACAGCCAGGGCAATGTTGTCGTCGTCCACAACGGAATCATAGAGAATTATCTGGAGCTGAAATCCAGACTGGAATCCTGCGGGCACGTTTTTCACACGGAAACCGATACCGAGATTATTCCCCACTTGATTGAAGAGTATTTTCAGGGGAATCTGGAGGAGGCGGTCCGCCAGGCGGCGGTCGAATTGAAAGGCATTTTCGCCATCGCCGTCATTTCCAGGCTCGATCCCGGCAAGATCGTCGCCGCCCGGCAGGGCCCTCCTGTTGTTGTCGGCATCGGCCAGGACGAGTATTTCGTCGCCAGCGACATCCCCGCCATTCTCAGCCACACGCGCGACGTATTCTTTCTCCACGACGGCGACATGGCGGTGCTCAGCCCCTCCGGCGTACGGCTCACGGACTTCGAAGGCAAGCCCGTCCAGCGGCCCTTGTCGCGCATTCTCTGGGACCCCGTTCTCGCCGAAAAGGGCGGTTACCGGCACTTCATGCTCAAGGAGATTTTTGAGCAGCCCCGGGCCGTGCGCGACACAATTACCAACCGGATCGGACAGGAAAGCGGGCGCATATTTCTGGATGAAATGCAGATTTCTCCCGATCAGTTCCGCGCTTTCCGCGACGCCCGCATCGTCGCCTGCGGCACTTCGTGGCACGCTGCGCTCGTCGGCAAGTTCATGATCGAGCGGCTGGCGCGGATCCCCGTCGAGGTCGATTACGGCAGCGAGTTCCGGTACCGCGACCCCCTGGTCGGCCCGGAGACGCTTACCATCCTGATCTCGCAATCGGGCGAAACCGCCGACACTCTCGCCGCCCAGCGCGAGGCCAAGCGCAAGGGCTCGCCCACGCTCTCCATCTGCAACGTCATGGGGGCCATGATGTCGCGCGAGGCGGCCGGGGTGCTCATGACCCACGCCGGCCCCGAGATCGGCGTCGCCTCCACCAAGGCCTTCACCGCGCAGCTCGCCGCTCTCTTCCTGCTCGCCATGTACCTCGGCCAGGTTCGCCGGGAACTCGACGCCGCCGCCTCGCAGGATCTCGCCCGCCAGATTCTCTCGATCCCCGCCAGGATGGAGCGCCTGCTCGCCCAGAACGAACCCTACGACGAGCTCGTCAAGCACCTGTTCAAGGCCACCGATTTCCTCTATCTGGGCCGCGGCATCCACTACCCCATCGCGCTGGAAGGCGCGCTGAAGCTGAAAGAGATCTCCTACATCCACGCCGAAGGCTATCCGGCGGGCGAGATGAAACACGGCCCGAACGCGCTCATCGACGAGACCCTGCCCGTTGTCGTCATCGCCACCGCCGATCCTGACGATCCCGCCAGCGTCCTCCGCTTTGAAAAGACGCTCTCCAACATTGAGGAAGTCAAGGCCCGCGGCGGCCGCGTCCTCGCCATCGCCACCGAGGGCATGGAGGCAGCCGCCCGCCGCAGCGACGACGTGCTCTGGGTGCCTCCCGCGCCGGAGCTGCTGCTGCCCCTGCTCGAGGTCATTCCGCTTCAACTGCTCGCTTACCACATCGCCGTGCGCCGCGGCTGCGACGTCGACCAGCCCCGCAACCTCGCCAAGAGCGTCACCGTCGAGTAGCCATGCGCCAGGCGCACCACGAATTCCGCATCCCGACGCGCGGGCCCGGACTCTACGAATTCACCGCCCAAATCGAGGCATGGATCCGCTCGAGCGGCATCCGCGACGGTCTGCTCACGCTCTTCTGCCGCCACACTTCCGCCAGCCTGCTCGTTCAGGAAAACGCCGACCCCGACGTGCAAACCGACCTGTTGCGGTACTTCTCGAAACTCGCTCCCGAAGATCCCCGCGCCTACGTCCACACCATCGAGGGCCCCGACGACATGCCCGCCCACCTGCGCGCCGCGCTCACGCAGGTGCAGTTGTCCATTCCGGTGCGCAACGGCGCTGCCGTGCTGGGCACATGGCAGGGGGTCTATATCTTCGAACACCGCCGCGCCGCCCACACTCGCTCCGTCGCCGCGCATCTGATCGGCGAGCCATGACGCGGCGCGCCATGCGATAGGATACGGGCAAAGGAGACGGACATGGAATTCACCCGCCGCCAGTTTCTTGCCTATGCGGCTGCCGCAGCCGCCGCCACGGAAACCGATGCCTCCACGGGCATGCCATTGCGCCCTCTCGGCAGCACCGGCGAAAAAGTCTCCCTGCTGGCCTTCGGCGCGGGCAGCCGCTGGCTGATGTACAAATCGGAAGACAAGGGCCTCGAAGCCCTCCACCGCGCTCTTCAGGCGGGCATCAATTACGTCGATTCAGCCGCCAGCTACGGCGACGGGCAGAGCGAGCGGTGGATCGGCCAGTATCTGAAGTCCCACAAGAAGAACTTCTTCCTTGTGACCAAGCTTGGCGGCGACCGCACCTGCTCCGGCACCATGAAGCTGCTCGAACGCTCGCTGAACAATCTCGGCGTCTCGCATGTGGATCTGCTCCATATCCACTCTTTGGGCAGCCAGGAAGATCTGTCGCGGATCGAGGCGCCGGACGGGCAGCTCAAGGCCATGATCCGCGCGAAGGAAGAAAAAATGACGCGCTTCATCGGCGTCACCTGCCACACCGATCCGGCTGTCCTGAAAACGGCGCTGGAACGCCACCCCTTCGATTCCGTCCAGATGGCGCTCAACATCGCCCAGATCGGCAACGCCCGCCCGTCGGACCGCGCCGGCGAAGGAATGACTGGCGCCTCGGGCTTCGAAGCCATTGCCCTGCCCGTCGCGCTAAAGAAGAAGATCGGCCTCACCGCAATGAAGGTTTTCGCCCAGGAAAAGCTCCTCGGCAAGGCGCCGCCCGAAATCCTGCTTCGCTACGCGATGACGCTGCCCGTTTCGGCTTGCGTCGTCGGCATGCCGCAGCTCGAACATCTGGACTTCAACCTGCGGGTGGCAAAAACCTTCAAGCCCCTCTCGGAAGAGGAAATGAGAAGCCTGCCGCGCACCGTCTCCAGCGCGTTGCGCGCGGCCATCGACCGCTTCTTCTCCAACCACGTGGACGCCTGACCCCGTCCCGCAGCCGCCAAAGCAGGAGGTTCGCGCACCATCATGCAACGCCATTCCGCCGCGCTCCGCCCGCCGGAGCAACTGGAGAAATACCTGCGCGACGCCCGCGACTACTGGTTCCACGTGTACAAGCCGCACGAAGGCGACGTGATCGCCGATATCGGCGCCGGCCGCGGCGAGGATGTCTACGCCTTTTCCCTTGCCGTGGGGCCGCGCGGCCGTGTCTGGGCCATTGAAGCCCACCCCGAGAACTTCCGCCATCTGGTCGAGTTCTGCCAGGCGTACGGCCTCGACAACGTCACCTGCCTCAACCTCGCCTGCCTCGACCGCCCCGGCCAGCTTCAGGTGGAGACGCTTCCGGTGTGGGAGTCAAACTACGTCCGCGAGGGGCCGCCCACGCCCACTTCGTTCCCTGTCGAAGCCATCCCGTTCGACGCCCTGTGCCGACGCCACGGCATCGAGCGGATCGACTATCTCAAGATGAACATCGAGGGAGCGGAGCGCTCCGCCCTGCCCGGCTGCCGCGAAGCGCTGAAACGCACGCGATTCTGCACCATAGCCGCCCATGATTTCCGCGCCGACCGCGGCGAGGGCGAGCACTTCCGCACCCGCGCCTTCGTCTGGGACTTCCTCGCCGACCTCGGCTTCACTCTCGTCACCCGCGACGGCGACCCGCGCTATTACGTCCCCTACCACATCCACGGCAGCCGCCCCTGATGCGGCCCTGTTGTGCCAGACTCACCCCCTCGCCGGCAAAGGGCGAATGGCGTTCTGCCTGGCGAAAACCGCTCACATTTTTCAGTGGAATCAGGGAGCAACAAGAGCGAATAAAACCGCCCTGCCGGCTCTTTTCCGGATCCGCGAAAGCTGTCGCCTGATGTGCCGCTGCGGCTCTTGAGGGCAGCCACGCCTCCGCCGGGGAGAAGGAAGGCAGACGGCGCCTGCCACGAGCAGGCTGCCGGCGGCAAGACCGGAGAGCCGATGTCCGGGGAGCGGAAGCCTCCGCGGCGTCTGGCCGATGCCTTCAACCGGGCATTCCGGCGTCTTTCCCGCGTTGCCTCCCTCGTCTTCCTTATGTCCGGGCTTGCGGCGCTTGCGCGCCAACCGCAGCAACGATGCAGCCGCTCGCGGCAACCGGCTTGGCCTTCGGCCTGCGCTTCCGCGGCAGGATGCGGAAATCAGGCAAAAATCGCCGTTTCTTCGACCTGGGGACAGTTCTTTTGTGCGCCTTTTTTTCGCCAATCCGGCCCCATCGCTATTCTGTTCACCCTGGAGTCTCCGTGCTTGCCTTGCCGCCCCCTCGGCATTTCGCCCGGGCGATGTAAAAAAAACGCGCTCCCTTCAAGAAATCCTCTGTATTTTTCTCCCGAATTGTAATATTCTTTCCTTGATCTGCCGCTTCCCCGGAGGAGACTGGGAGAGGAAGCGCGCGGTGCGGCAGTCCACGCAAAGCCCGGAACCAGGTCGGGCCCGCTGGAGGGGGCGCCCGCATGTCCATCTGGAGCAACGGCCGCGGTGCGCGCCCGGAGGGGACCGCCGCGATCCGGCCGGAAATCGCCATTGCAGACAGCAACGCCAGGAGGCG
>Ga0308417_1000943_pt1 | contig 20337 bp, 14 predicted proteins | sample HotsprSampleOS65_FD_203528 | JGI IMG/M metagenome (GOLD analysis project Ga0308417, IMG submission 203528) | Hot spring phototrophic mat microbial communities from Octopus Spring, Yellowstone National Park, Wyoming, United States - 20090730_OS65 ... | reverse complement strand
TGCGACGACCCGGTGGGCGCCACGTCGGTTCACTTGCTCAACGGAGTGTTCGGCACCTTGGCCGTCGGACTGTTCGCCACCCCCGACCGGATCGGCCGCTCGGGCAATTCGGCCGCCAAGGCCGGGCTGTTCTACGGCGGCGGTTTCGACCAATTGATCTCGCAACTGACCGGAGTCGTCGCCTGTGCGATTTACGTCATCGCGGCAACCGCGATCGCCTGGATGATCCTCAAATACACGGTCGGCATCCGCGTATCGCCCGAAGAAGAACGCGAAGGTTTGGACTTGGGCGAGCACGGCAACGAAGCTTACCCCGGCTTCGTCATGACCAGCGGCGTCCGCTGATTCTTTCCCCTCGATCAGCACCGCTGGAATGGCGTCGCCCCTGGAAAATAAGAAAGGAGGGCCCCGTCGATTGAGAAACTGACAACTCGAAGGCGAAAACGTGCAGTCGCCCGCAAGGCGGCTGCCGTTTTCGTTTTCTTGCCGTTCCCAAGACTACGTGCCGCTCCCAAGAAGGACTGCCGTTCCGAATAAGAAAAACAGCCGTGCGGGCCAAAAGCCCCGAAACGGCAGGGCCGTCGGTCGATCGGCGCTACCGCACGAGGCGAAGAATCCGCTCCCGTTGGTCGCTGGTATTCTCGACCGGCGAAGAACCACTGGGCTGCCGTGCGGCCAAACGGCAGGTCCACCGGCCGACCGGTACAATGCAGCCAACGGTAACAGCCGCATTGGCAAGGCCGTAACGCACGGGCACTGCTCGATCTTCGCCCAACGGTTGCGACGCGTCCCCCGCCCGCCCCCGCAGCCGACAGACGCCGCAACGTGAGACGATCAATAGCGCATCCGGGGGTAGGTTGAACTGGGGCTGGTCGTTACAATAATCGGTTCGGGATTTCGGCGCGCGGCATCGGCAGACAGCAAGCAGGAGGAACAAGCTTGTCCACGAAACCTCGCAGCCTGGGCGACGTATTGCAAGAGTTCAGCCAGCATCGGCGGCTGATGCAGGATGAATTGCAGAAGGTGATCGTCGGCCAGGCCGACGTGATCGAACAGATCTTTGCGGCGATCTTCACGCGGGGCCATTGCCTCTTGGAAGGCGTGCCCGGCCTGGCCAAAACGCTGATGGTCAGCACCTTGGCGCGGATTCTCGACATTCAGTTCAAGCGAATCCAGTTCACGCCCGACTTGATGCCCTCGGACATTACCGGCACCAACGTCCTCGAAGAAGACGATTCGGGCCGGCGCAATTTCCGATTCGTCGAGGGGCCGATCTTCACCAACATTCTCTTGGCCGACGAAATCAACCGCACCCCGCCCAAAACGCAGGCGGCTCTTCTGCAAGCTATGCAGGAGCGCGAGGTAACCGTCGGCAAAACCACCTATCCCTTGCCCGACCCGTTCTTTACCATCGCCACGCAGAATCCCATCGAGCAAGAGGGAACCTATCCGCTGCCCGAGGCGCAACTCGACCGGTTCATGTTCAACATCAAGGTCGATTACCCCACGCCCGAGGAAGAAGAGCGCATCTTGGCGCAAACAACCCGCAGCGAGAAGGTCGAAGTTCGCAAAGTTCTTTCGGGCAAAGCGATTATCAATCTGCAAACGCTGGTGTCGAAGGTGGCGGTCAGCGAGTACATCGTCCAATACGCTGCCCGCCTGGTCCGCGCCACCCGGCCGAAGGACCCGTCGGCCCCGGCGTACGTTCGAGAATTGGTGGATTGGGGCGCGGGCCCTCGGGCTGGGCAGTTCTTGATTCAAGGCGGCAAGTCGCTGGCGGCGATGGATGGCCGTTTTTCCGTGGCGATCGAAGACATCCAACGGATCGCCGTACCCGTTCTGCGGCATCGAGTCAGCACCAACTTCCAAGCCCAAGCAGAAGGGATGAGTGCCGAAGAGATCATCCTGCGCCTTGTTCGCGAAATCCCGCCGCCGGCCATTCCCAAGTACGAAAAAACCGCCGGCTGATTTGTTGCGCCGACGTGCGGAGCACAAACGGCCCCGGGAACGCGACAAACCGAAACGGACGTGGGAAACGCGATCGCCCGATCGCACAGTCGTTCAGGAATAACATGGCATGAGCAGCGTCGAACGGTACTTGCAGCCGTCGGTCATCAACCAGATCAAACGGTTGGACTTGCGGGCGCAGTTCATTGTCAAGGGGTTCCTGCACGGTTTGCACGCCAGCCCGTTCCACGGGTTCTCGGTCGAGTTCAGCGAGCACCGCAAGTACACGCCCGGCGACGACCCGAAGGACATCGACTGGCTGATTTACGCCAAAACCGACAAGTACTACGTAAAAAAGTTCGAGGCGGAAACCAACATCACCGGCTACTTGGCGATGGATTTGAGCCGGTCGATGGCCTACACCTACCGGCAGGAACTGACCAAGTTCGACTATGCGGTTTGCCTAGCAGCCGCGCTGTGCTACTTGATGATCCACCAGCAAGACCCGGTGGGCGTGGTCGCCTTCGATACGCGAATTCGCCGCAGCCTTGCGCCCAAGGCGCGCCGCAGCCAACTGGCCCAAGTGCTTTCGCTGCTGGCGTCGATTCGCCCCGCCGGACAAACCGACATCGCCCAAAGCCTCAACCAATTGGCGGCCATGCTGCGGCACGCCAGCTTGGTGATGCTCTTTTCCGACCTGCTTGCCGATCCCGAGGGAGTATTGCAGGCGCTTTACCGTTTGCGGCACGGCGGGCACGACGTGATCGTGTTCCATGTGATCGACGAGGCCGAGGCTCGATTCCCTTTCGACGGCATGGTGGAGTTGGAAGACCCCGAAAGCCGGCAACGGCTGACGCTCGATGCCGACGCCTTTCGGGCCGATTATCTTGCCGCTTTGGAGTCGTTCCGGCAACAGTTTCGCCGCGAGTGTTCTCAAGCGAAGATCGACTACGTGCCTTTAGACACGAGCATGCGTTTCGATCGTGCGTTGATGGAGTATTTGCAGCGACGCAGCGTGCGCAGTTGAGCAAGGCAGGCCGGCGCTTGCCCGCGGCGTCCGCTATCGCAATTGGGTGAAACGATTTAGCCATGACCTTCGTCAACGCCACGCTGCTTGCCGGCGCCGCCATGGTGGCTCTGCCGATCATTCTGCACTTGATCATGCGGCGCAAGCCGCGCTACTTCGAGTTTCCGGCGCTGCGGCTGGTTCAGCAACGGCACGAAACGAACCAGCGCCGGCTCCGCCTGAGGCACCTGCTGCTGCTGGCGCTTCGCGCGGCGGCCATCTGCCTGCTGGCGTTCGCGCTTTCGAGGCCGAGCGTGCAATTCGGGTCCGGCGTCGGAAGCCGCGAGGCGCCCGTGGCCGCGGTGCTCGTCTTCGACACCGCACCGCGCATGCAATATCGACAGGGCAATCAAACCCGGCTCGAAGCCGCGCGGGAAATGGCCCTCTGGCTGCTGGGACAATTGCCGGCCGATAGCCAAGTCGCCGTACTCGATAGCCGCGGCGGTCCCGGGGCGTTTCATGCCGACATCGCTACCGCCCGCCAACGGATCGAGAGGCTGGAAACAACGCCCGCGGCCCGCTCTCTAACCGAAACAGTCGAAGACGCCGCTCAATTGCTCCGGCAAAGCGAACTTGATCGGAAAGAGATCTACGTGTTCACGGATCAATGTCGGGCGGCTTGGCCCAGCGCCGCCGCTGCTCGAATGCAAGCGCGGCTGGCCGACCTCCGCGACGTGGGAATCTATTTGATCGATGTGGGAATCGAACAACCGACGAACACGTTCCTCGGCCTGCCGCGGCTTTCCGCCCAGGTAATGTCGACCAACGGCTCACTGGTTGCCTACACGGAAGTAGGCTTGATCAGTCCCGCCGCCGCGACCGAAACCCGCGCGGTCGAGCTTTACCTGCTCGACGATCAGGGTCAACTGCGGCGCGCCGGCGTCGAAACGGTCGAACTCAAGCCCGGCGAAACGCGGCAGGTGGAGTTTCGGATCGGCAGTCTGCCGATCGGCGTGCAGCAGGGGGTGATACGAGTTCTCGGACAAGACGGGCTGCCGGCCGACGACGAGCGCTACTTCACCGTCTCGGTGCAAAAACCCTGGACGATCTTGCTGGCAGCGCCCGCGCCGGCCGACGAATACGCTTACTTCGTCCGAAACGCCCTGGCGCCCGATACAGCGCGGCTGCGCGGACAGTCGCGTTTCGTCTGCACTGTCCTCGATCAACGGCGTTTGCTTGACCACAATCTGCAATCGTACTCTTCGGTGTGGCTGCTCGATCCGGCCCCTCTCGATCCGGTGGCGTGGAAGAACTTGGCCGATTTCGTCGCAGAGGGCAGGGGAGTGGGCATCTTCCTCGGACGCAACGTCGGTCGAGTCGATGCCTTTGCGGGCACAGCCGCGTTGGAGTTGCTGCCCGGACGGCCTTCGCTTCAGGCCCGCCGTCCCAACGGCGACTTCTACTTCGCTCCCCGCGACTACGAACATCCGGTGCTCGCCGTTTTTCGTCCGGTCGCGGGAACCGTGCCTTGGCAAGCGTTTCCCGTCTTTCGTTTCTGGCAGTTCGAGGAACTCGCGCCGAACACCACGGTGATTCTCGAGGGCAACGACGGCAGTCCGCTGTTTTACGAGCGGCCGCTTGGCGCCGGCCGTGTGCTGACCTTAGCCACCCCGCTGTCCGATCGTCCCGACGCCAAGGCCTGGAATCTTCTGCCGGTGGGCGTAATCGACAATGCCGCCCCCTTCGTGATGCTCTGCCATCAAATGGCCGACTACCTCGTCGGCGCCGCCGACGAAATGCTCAACTACACCTGCGGGCAAACAGCGGTGCTCAACCTCGCTCCGTCGGTGCAGCCGCGGCGCAGCTTCCTGCTGATTGCCCCAGGCGATCTGAGAATGCCGCTCTCCGGCGAGTCTTCAGGAAACCGCATCGCCGTCTCCGCGACCGAGCAGCCGGGCAACTACCGTGTGGTAGCCGGCGGCGGCGATGATGCCGTCGATCTGGGCTTCAGCGCCAACATTGCGCCCGAGCAAACAGAGTTGGACCGCATCTCGCTTGATGAACTTAAAGAGGTTTTCGGCCCCTTCTCTTTTCAACCGCCCGCCCGCTCCCAAGAACAAATCGAACGCGTGGTCAGCGGCACCCGCGTGGGCCGCGAATTGTTCGGGTTGATCTTGGTGATCCTCGCGGGAGTTTTGGCAGCCGAATACCTTACAGCCAACCGGTTCTATCGCGATGCGGAATAGTGCGACGGCAATGCCGCGAACAGGCGGCCGTCAACGGCCGAGAAGGCTTTGTCTCATCGGCTCAGGCGACTTGGGATGATCGGGCGAGCGGGCGAGCGGCCGAGCGTCGGCTCGGGAGCGGACCGATCGAATCGGTCGGCGTCTGCTTCTGTTGCAACTCCGGCGACCCGACCCCGCGCCGCCGAAAAATCGCTGGTTTACTGATCGCAATCGACTCATCGCTGACCGCAAAACGTATCTTTTGCATGGCCGGTTGACGAAACGCCCCCGGCCACGCAGAATCACTTATATGACAAAGAAACGGCAACTTGGCATCTGGCTGATCGGCGCAAAAGGCGGTGTTGCATCGACGACGATTGCCGGACTGTTGGCGATGCAGCGCGGACTGGTGCCGGAAGTCGGTTTGCTGTCTGGCGTTGCGACGTTTTCCCACCTCCCCTGGACTCCCTGGGATCAATTTGTCGTGGGCGGCCACGAAATCCGCGCACTCCCCCTTCCAGAGGCGGTCGCGGAATTGGTCGATCGAACGCATTCCCTCGATCACCGCGTCTTCGATGCCATCGCCCGACCGCTCGAAGAGATCGACCGCGAAATTCGGCCGGGCACCGCCTTCAATGCCAACGCAACCGTTCGCAAGCTCGTTTCGCTTGGTCTGCCGGAACAAGAGACTCCGATTGAAGCGGTCGAACGTCTTGTGGGCGACCTGCGTCAATTCGCCGGGCGGCACGATCTTCGGCATCTGGTCGTTGTCAACGTCGCGTCCACCGAGCCGCCCATCGACGCCGCCGCCGTGCCGTCGCGATGGCCCGAGCTGGAGCCGCTGCTTGCCGACGATCGATGTCCGTTGCCGGCCAGCTCGTTGTATGCCATTGCGGCATTCAAGGCCGGCGCCTCGTACATCAACTTCACGCCTTCGCCGGGCGCAAGTCTGCCCGCAATCGACGAGCTGTGCTCCGAGAACGGCTCTCGCCACTACGGCTGCGACGGAAAGACCGGCGAGACCTTGATGAAAAGCGTCCTGGCGCCGATGTTCGCCCGGCGCAATCTGGAAGTTCTCAGTTGGGTGGGACACAACATCTTCGGCAATACCGACGGGATCGTGCTGGCCGACCCGGCCAACAAACAAAGCAAAATCGCCAGCAAGGATCACCTGATCAGCGATATCCTCGGCTACAAGCCGCAAACGCATGTTTCGATCGAGTACATCGCCAGCCTCGGCGATTGGAAAACCGCCTGGGATCACATTCATTTCCGCGGGTTCCTCGGCGTGCCCATGACCGTGCAATTCATCTGGCAAGGGTGTGATTCCGTGCTTGCGGCCCCCTTGGTGCTCGACCTGGTGCGCCTGGCTGATTTAGCGGAACGTTGCGGGCAATGCGGTCGAATGGCCTTCATGGCCCCGTACTTCAAAAGCCCGCTGGGTGTGCGCGAGCAGTCGTTCGACCGGCAATTTCAACTACTCGAACAGTGGGCGGCAGAGGCCCAAAAAAGCCTCGCCCGGACCGACTCGCAATGATCCGACGCGAGCCGACCGCCTTCAACGGCCCGTGGAAAACTTCGGTTTTGCAAGCTCTGTGATGCGTCTTTCCCGAGGATTTCGATTGTCGGATGGGGCCTGTTGGGCCTTTTTCAACGGGCTGTCAAGCAATATCGAAGGATGGACAACGAATGGATGACGATCGCCGTTCCCAAACGGATACAGACACACAAGACCAAAAAAAGCCGCATCCATCAGGTCGCCGTCGGCAGCCTCGTCGCGACAAAACGAGGTCGTCGGCCGCTCCGGTGAATGAGACTCGCGGCATCGAAACGCCCGCCGCGCCCTCGGCTCGCACCGGGCAGGCCGAGCAAAACGAACGGCGGCTCGGCTCGCAAGCTCAGGGCGCCAAGTCGCGGTCGGCCGCTGAACAGGACAAAGCGCCGTCCACTGCGCACCCGTCGGCCCCGCCCGCACAACAAGGCAAAAGCGACAGCCGCGGGTCGTCGCAGGGTCGCTCGCGTCGGAGGTCAGAGAGTCGGCCGGTTGTAAACAGACGATCGGCCGATCAGCGTCGTTCCTCGGCAAGGCAAGGCCGCGATTCCCTCGCTCCCCCCGTACCCCGCGGCTACTTGGCCGCCGCATTCGACGACGAAGACGATATTTTTGACGACGAACCCGTCGAATCGGCCGCGGCCCCGTCCCAGGGCATCGAGCGCCGCATTGCTCGCCGCGACGACGAACCCGTCGAACCGGCTGTGGTTCCGCCCAAGAAAACTGCCGAACCAAAGGCAGGGCCGGCATTGCAGCCAAGCCGAGGCGGCGCCGAACCGGTCGCGCAAGAGCAGCCGCAGGGCAGACGCCCCAAGAAAAGACCCCGCGCCAGCGGCGGCGCCAAAAAGCCCGACGCGCCGCAGACATCCGAGGCCGGACCGAAAGAAATATCGAGTCGTTCCGGCGCAATCGCGTCGGCGTCCGAAACGACGCCCCAGCCGAACCAGCCATCGGCCGCCGGGCGGAGTGATCGCGGCCCAACGGCCAAAGGCAAACACCGCAGCAGGGGAAAGCCGCCGGCCGCGCCCAGACAGGCGCCGACTCTTCCAAAAGCGGAAAGCGACGCCGCCGCGCTTGCCGACGAACCAACAGCGCCCGCCGAACCCCCCAGGCCGAGCAAAGGGCGGCCCGCCAGCGCTTTTGCGGCCATGGGCCTTTCCGACGACCTGCTCGAAGCCTTGTTCAAGGCCGACTACCTCGAGCCGACCCCCGTGCAGGCCGGGCTGATTCCGCGAGCCTTGGCCGGCGCCGACGTGATGGGCCAAGCCCGCACCGGTACCGGCAAAACCGCGGCCTTCGCTATCCCGATTCTTCAGCGCGTGGCGCCCGGCAAAGTCGGCGCGGCACCAAGGGCCTTGGCATTGGTGCCCACCCGCGAATTGGCCGTCCAAGTTCGCGATGAATGCCAAAAACTCGCCCTATTCACTGAGCACCGCGTCGCGGCGGTCTATGGCGGAAAACCGATTCGGCAGCAGGCCGAACAGTTGCGCCGCGGGGTCGATGTGCTCATCGGCACTCCGGGCCGCGTGATCGACATGCTCAACCGCGGATTGCTCAGCTTGGGCGACTTGCAAGTGGTCGTGCTCGACGAAGCCGACCGCATGCTCGACATCGGATTCCGTCCCGACATCGAGCGAATCTTGCGGCGATGCCCGACCGAGCGGCAAACGCTGCTGCTCAGCGCGACTATTCCGCCGCCGGTCAAGCGGTTAGCCGAACGCTACATGCGGTCGCCCGAGGTCCTCGACTTTTCGGCCGGCGATGTCGCCGTGGAAACGATCGAGCAGTTCTATTTCACCGTCGATCCCGAACGCAAGTTCGATCTGTTGATTAAATTGCTCGAACGCGAACAGCCGCGGCAGACCATCGTCTTCGTGCGAACGCGCCGCGGCGCCGACCGGCTTTTCCGAAAACTCGCTCCGTTGTTCCAAGCCGTGGACGCGATCCACGGCGATTTGACCCAATCCGCCCGCGACCGCGTTATGCGCCGGCTCCGCGAGGGAAAGTCGAAAATCCTCGTGGCGACCGATGTCGTCGGCCGCGGAATCGATGTCAGCGGGATTTCGCACATCATCAACTTCGACGTGCCTCAGTTCTGCGACGACTACGTCCACCGCGTCGGCCGCACCGGACGCATGGGCCGCGAAGGCGTCGCCTTCACGTTCGTCACTCCCGAAGAGGGAAACGAACTGACCCGGATCGAAATGCGCATCAACCGTTTGTTGAAGCGCGACGAGATCCCGGGCTTCGTCGCTTTGGAAAAACCGAAGCCCACCGAGCAACTCGACGAGCCAACCGACGGCCCGGAACCCTCGAAGTCCGTCTTCGGCCGCCCCTCGAAACGGTATCGCCGGGCTTTGTGAAAACGGGCCGACGATCGGCACTCCGCCGGCCCGCGGAATTGCTCGTTCCGCGCTCGAACAGAGCGCCGGCACGTTCGATCGGTTCCCATGCCCGCGCCGTCACCCGGGCGGTGGATTGCGAATCGTGGCTTGCAGCAAACAGGCCGGGATTCGATCGCTACACTCGCGTCCAAGTCTCCCCGCTTACCCAAACCCGCACGAATCCCAGGCCTGAGCATGCCCCGACAGGCCTTAGCGAAATCGTTGGACCCGAGCCCCGGTTTCGGCCGAACAGACTACAGGGGACAGCACCAGTGACTTTGGATCGCCAGGGAGGGCGGCCTTGTCTATTGCTTCACGGATCAAACTTTTTCATCTCCTGCATTTTTCGCAGCCTTCCAGCGAGCGTTTGATCTACCAAATCGCCTGCAAAAACCGCTGTCGGCGGATTCTGGAGATCGGCCTCGACGGCGCCCGGCGGGCACAGCGGTTGCTCCAGGCGATTGCACGCAATCGAGAGTTGGAAAGGCTCGACAGTCTCCCGCCGGTCGAGTATCTCGGCATCGATCTGTTCGAGGCCGGCAACGGCGCCTCACTGAAGGAGGTCTATCGCCTTCTGCGATCGGGCGGGGCCCAAGTGCGGCTGCTTCCCGGTGAACCGCTGGCCACGCTTGCCCGGTGGTCGAACGAGATCGGACCGGTCGACTTGCTCCTCTTGTCGCACTCTGGCGGCTGGCAGCAGTCTCCGCGCCTGTGGTACTTCGTACCTCGGCTCATGTCGGAATCGAGCATCCTACTGGTTGAACACCGCGATAGCGGCGAGAAAACCCACTGGGAACGGCTCGGACAACTTCAGCTTGACCGGCTCAAGAAAAACGCCGTCGTGCGTCGAGCGGCCTGAACTCGGCGACAAGCAGCTCTCCAAGGCGGCAGGGCACCCCGTCTGCCGCAAAGCGGCGGCCGCCGTTATCGATTGCCCTGCATCTCCGCAAGTACTTTGCGGAAGGCCCCATCGAGCTTTTCCGCGGCGGCAGCCGAAAGCGGCTTTGCCAACGCAGGCTCTGCCGCCTCCGGCAGGAAGCGGAGAACGACACCGCGCGGAAGCTCCGTTCCGGCAAATGCCTGGCTCGACGGGATGCCCGCAGTGATCTTCGATCCGTCCACGTGCAAGGGAGTCACGCTCACCAGATTCGGCTCGATCAAGACCGGCTCGCTCGCCAAGCGCAAATACTCTCCATTGGTCCCAAGTTCGATCCGCCAAACGATTGTCGCGAGCCCGCCCGTATTCGGCTCGACCAAGAAGAGGTAGCGAAACAGCGTCTCTTGGTTCCGCCCGTCGATGTGAAGCAGGGTCGGCGTATCGACGACCGCGATCGAGCGGCCGCGAAAAGCAACCACCATCTTCTCGAGCCGCTGTTCGGCATAGCTCAAGACGATCGCCTTGATCGGTCCCAGTTCGGCGCCCAGCTTCTTGTAGGTGGCGCTCGATATAATGACGTCGTTGTTCCCGATTCGCGTGCCCAATCCGATAGCGACCTGGTCGAATCTCCAAATGCCGTCGTTGTCGCGGACGACGCGGGCCGTCATCGCGTAGAAGATGAACTCGGCCAGCTCGCGGGCGAACTCGGGCAGCGAGTCAATCGCGCCCGATGCCAGGCGCGAACGCGACTTGAAGATCAAGTGCGACCAACCGGCCGGCGGTGCATCGCCGATGATCGTCCCCGGCTCGATCCGAGGCAGCGGCTCCGCGGGAAAAGGCCGCAACACGTCGCCGGCGCTCGTTGCGGAAGCCTCGTCGCCGGAACCCATCGAGCCGTCCGCCGATTCGCGCAGTTCGCCGGCGGACAGATTAGGCGAATTCGGCGGATTAATCGTCGCCGGCGGAGCATCGGAACCGTTGCTCCGCTGGCGGTAGATCGAAGCAACGCCCAGCAGCGAAACCGCCAACGCACAAAGCAGCAACACCTTGATCGGACGCAATTTCCACCTCTTCCGAAGACCGATTCCGTTCGCCGGCCCAGTCGGGTCGGGCGTCCCTAAAGCCTCCCTGCCGACGATCAAAAGACTATCTCGACTGGCTTCGGATTCTAACGTTTCTCCGTCCGAGGAGGAAGAACGATTCCCGTGCCGAGAACCGATTCTGTCGTTGCCAATCGCCATAAGCCCCAGTCCGGCAACATCTTCGCGGACCAACGCCACGGCGGCCTCAATCAACCGAATCGAGAATTAATTTTACTGCTCAGGGTGGCCGAAAACGGCTTGCCGAGATTGCCCGGAATCGCAAAACGCCCCGCTCCCAAACCACCCGGCTTCACATCCTGCGCAGTACAATAATCGTTCAACGAACGCTCAAGTGAATGAAGATGCCCTTCTTGTTTCCGACAACCACATCTGGAATCCGGTCGTCATTGAGATCTGCGGCCGACACTTGAGTGCCCACGCCCGAGTCGTTGTCGATCAGATGCGGAACGAATTGCGCCCCCTTCTGCGGATCGCGCTTCAGCTCGAACCAAACGACCACTGCGGGGGCGTCCGGTTCAACGTCTCCCTTCGGACCATGCGCCCAGAATCGCTTGCCTGTGACAAAGTCGGTTAGGCCGTCGCCGTTGAAGTCGGCCGTGTCGAAGGCGTGCATTTGGCTGACTCGAAGCTGCGAGCTTTTCAAATCCGGCTCGATCGGCAGAATCTCGTGCTGCTCCCAATCGATCGATCCATCCGCTTTTTTGACCTGCCGATACCAAACCAATCCGTACAGATGGCAATGCCACGAGGTAATCACATCGTTTCGGCCGTCTCCGTCAACATCGTACACCAGCATTTGCGCCGCGGCGGCCGCAAACTTGAACGGATGGAACTCCCAAGGAGTGCCGGGATCGACTTTCTCGGGCTGACGCCACCACCCGACCGCTTCGATCAGGTCCGCGCGTCCGTCGCCGTCGATGTCGCCGTACCCCAACCCGTGAGTGTACTTGTGATACCGCTTGTCTTGCGTCGATACGGGTTGGAACTTCCACGGATCGCCCGGCCGCGACGAATCAAAAACCCCGTAACCAAGGAAGCCGTCGCGATTGAAAATCAGATCGGGCTGTTTGTCGCCCGTTACATCGCCCCACATCGGCGATTCGTTTCCAACGTTCGGATCGGCCAAGTGCTTCGTCCACATCGAATCTCGGCCCTTGGGGTTTTCGTACCAAAAGCACTCGCGCCCGGGATGGGGCATGATGACGATGTCGGGCCACCCGTCGGCGTTGAAATCAGCGGAGTACACCAAAAAGTTCTCGGAATACGACTTCGGATCGTACGCCTTCGGATCGTAGATCACGTGTTTCTTCTGGAAATCCGGCCCCTCGAACCAGAACGGCCCCGACACGACATCCAACTTGCCGTCGCGGTTGAAATCGCCGTAATAAGCCCCTTCGGAGTAGAACTGATCCGAGAGCACGAGTTTGCGATACTTGATCTGCTCCGACTCGGCGCAAAAAGCGGACGCTCCCGCCAATGTCCCCGCCACCATCACGACCATCCAACGGCATGTTCTCATTGCGATCCTCCCGAATCGAAGATGGAAGTGAACTCCAGGCGATCAAACAGAACGGACTCGCGCTCGAGGAAGTTTTGTCCAGCCGCTCGATGCCGATCTCGCAAGCCCGTTCCCGTAGTCTATCCTCCCATAGAGCCGTTGACCAGCATCGAGTGGAGCGGCGGCCGCTGAAACGCCAGTGCCCGCCCGCAAGCGGTGCCGGCTCGGCCGCTCATTGTCGTTCCCCGGCCGTTTGCGTTGCGGCTCGGGCGGCTCCTGTTGTCTCGGCTCGCGTGGGTCGCAACGGGCCGCGACCTTTTCTTTCGCCCGGCGATCAGGCACAATAGGGAGCGTTGAGCAACGATCCAGAGACGACGACAATGCGCTGGCCGCGTGCGGAAAAGATCTCTTTTCGCCGGCCGGAAGAGCCGGCTTCTCGCCGCGCGAGGAATCGAGCGTATTCGAAGCCGATCGAAGATGTTGACCATGCTGCCGCGACAAATCAAGCCGTTTGTTTATCGCACGGTCTGGATGGGCGTTTCGCTTTTGCCCCTCTTGGCCTCCGCCGCCCCGGCCGACGACGCGGGAACGCCGATCTCGTGGCATGAGGGTCCGGCCTTGCAGCGACAGCTTGCTCAGCCAGCCGACCTCGTATGGTCGAACCAACCGGTGCGAGAAGGCCTAATGCAATTGTCGAAGCTCCATCGCGTGGCTATTCTGCTTGATCGCCGCATCGATCCCGACCAAACCGTTCGACTTCGCGCCCGGCAAGTGCCCGTCGGCGAGTTGATCAAACAGATCGCGCAACAATGCAGCGCCGAGACTTCGCTGGTGGGCAGCGTTGTTTATGTCGGTCCGCCGGCGACCGCCGCCAAGCTCCGCACGTTGGCGGCCGTCCGGTCTGATGAGGCGCAGAAGCTGCCCGACGAAGTGCGCCGCCTTGTCTCGGCACGTCGGCCGCTCATCTGGCCCGAGCTAACTCAGCCGCGCGAGTTGATCGAGGAACTTGCCTCCGAGGTGCGTTTGACGTTGGCCGAGCCGCAACTCGTGCCGCATGATCTTTGGCCGGCGGCGGACCTCCCGCCGATGTGCTGGACGGATCGGATGACCTTGGTCCTCGCTCAGTTCGACCTGACCTTCTCGGTTCAGGGCGGCACGGTCGACTTAGCTCCGATTCCGGCGACGGTTCAACTCACGCGCAGCTATCCCGGCGGAAAACAGCCGAACGTGGCGGCCCACCGGTTTGCATCGTTGGCGCCCAAGGCGCAAGTGAAAGTGGTGGGCGACAAAGTACTGGTGACCGGCTCGCTCGACGATCACGATCGCATTAGCGGCAAACAGTCCGAGACAGGCCCAAAGCCGCGTCCGGCAGCCGATCCACTGGCGGATCAGCGATTCAATTTGAAAGTGGCCGAGCAGCCGGTCGGCCCGTTGCTCCGCGCACTGTGCGAGCACTTGAAAATGGAATTGTCGCTCGACGAGCGTGCCATCGCCAACGCCGGCATCGATTTGCAACGGCGCGTTTCTTTTGAAGTCGATCAAGCAACGATCGACGAATTGCTCTCGGCGATGCTCACCCCGGCCGGGATGACGGCCCAACGCAATGGAATGCAGCTCGAGGTGAAGCCGGCCGAATAGCCTTCACCGGGCCTCCGTCAAACGCGGACGCCCGAATTCGCGGCCGCTTTGGTGCGCGCCGGCGGCACGGGCACCGAAAACGCCGGTCCTCGCCGCTCAGCAGCCGTGCTTCGTCAGCTTCTCGCGAAGCGTGTCAGCCGTAAACGGCTTGACCAAGTAATCGCTGACGCCGGCTTGAATCGCCTGCATCACCCGGCTTTTCTCCGCCTCAGTCGTGATCATGATGATCGGCACCTTGGAGTCCTGCGCGCGGATCTCCTGAATCACTTCCAGGCCGGTCTTTCCCGGCATATTCCAGTCGGTCAGCACCATATCGAACTGGCCCGGCTTGAACAGGGCGATTGCTTCCGTCCCATCGGCCGCCTCCGTCGCCTCGGTCACACCGACGGCTTGAAGCGATCGAAGAATAATCTTGCGCATCGTGCTAGAATCGTCAGCGACAAGAACGCGTGCGGACATCTTCTCTTCCTTCCCAGAACCGGAGAATCTAATCCCTTCTTCAAACGCAGCGGCTGATCCATGCGATCGACCGACCGCACGGGCGAGTCGACCTCTCAGGCCGCCGATTGTTCCTCATCCAAAGCCCCACAGGCCGTGCCGAGCGACAGCCATTCACCGCGTCGGCAACCGCAGGCTGCAGTCGGGGCCAGAGGAAATCATGAAAGGATAGCTTGCAGCCGCCGGCGGTCAAGCGAACGCGCAAGCCGCCCGACGAAGCCGGCGCCGCGGTCCGACGAGCGGGCCCGCCCCGTTGGTCCGCTCGCCCCCTCCGGTTCGTTGGTCCGGTTACTCCGATCGTAACGATTCGATGGAGCACGAACGTCGCTTGCTCCGATTTCGCACCGTACGCAGCGTTTTTGCATTGCCGCATTGGCAACCTATAGTTTTCAGGCGACGTGCGGCGCCCGCGACGGGCGACGCCTCTCGCCGGCCGACAAGTGAGCGGCGCAGGCCGCCGGCGCAACCGTCACATCAATTCACTGTTGCTTGAAGGAGCACACACTTGGCTACCACTCTCGAAACCCCGAACAAGGCGCATCTGGCCGAAGGCGCAACCACAATGCAACTGGTCAGCTTCCGGTTGGCACAGGAAGAGTACGGCATCGAGATCACCAAGGTTCAAGAGATCATTTTGATGGGCGAGATCACCCGCGTGCCGCAAACGCCGCCGTACATCAAGGGCCTGATCAACCTTCGAAGCACGGTTATTCCAATCGTTGATCTCCGCCTGCGATTCGGGCTGCCGCCGCAAGACCCGACCGACGACACCCGGATCATGGTCGTCAATGTCGGCGGCAAGACGATCGGCATCATCGTTGATGAAGTCAGCGAAGTGCTTCGCGTGTCGCAAGACCAGATCGCCCCGCCTCCGGCAACGGTCTCGGGCTTGGGACGCGACTACTTGACCGGTTTGGTCAAGCTGGAAAACCGCCTCCTGATTCTGCTTCACATCGATCGGCTGTTCAGCGATGAAGATGTCGCCGCTGCAATGGCCTGAGCGAAACATTAGCCAAGGGAAAGCCGATTCGGCGGAAAAACGCAATTCAGCGCCGCGCCGATGAACCCTTTTCCTCGCAACAAAGCCGGCCGAGCGGTCGGCGGCTGCCCGGTGTCGGCCGCCCCGACTGCTCCGGCGCCGTGCCGCGCTGCGGGCATCGCCGGTTCCGGCGCGCCGGCGGCGCGGTTGTGCTCCGATTCACGAAAGCCCGAATTATGCCTTCTTTACCCGAAATGCCTCTGCCGATAACGCCCGTCTCCGGCTTGACGCAGGTCACCGACGACGAATTGAACAAGTTCGCCGAGCTGATCTACGCGCGTACCGGCATTCGTGTTTCACCGCAAAAGAAGATGCTTCTGTCGAACCGGCTGCGGCGCCGGCTGCGGCAGACGGGCATCGCCAATTTTTCCGACTACTACGACCACCTGCGCAAACTTCCGTCGAACGACGCCGAATGGGATGCGTTTCTGCAAGAGATCACCACCCACGAAACGTATCTGTTCCGCGACGAAGCGCAATGGGCGTGGTTCCGCGAATCGTATTTGCCGGACTGCGCGGCGCGGGCGGCGCAAACCAAGCGGACATCGCTGCGCATTTGGTCGGCCGCGTGCAGCACAGGCGACGAACCGTTTACCATCGCGGCGTGTATTGCCGCCGAACTGCCCAATGTCGGTCAATGGAGGATTCGCATCCTTGGAACCGACATCGGCGTCGGCGCCCTGGAACAAGCGAAGGCCGGCGTCTTCGGCCAACGAGCCATGCGGCTGGTGCCCGAAGACCTCCGCACCCGATTCTTCACCAAAGCCAAGGAGGGCGAAATCTGGCAAGCAAAGCCGATCCTCAGCCAAATGATCGTTTTCCGGCAGCACAATCTGCTCGAACCGCTTCGTGACGAGCCGTTCGACCTGGTTTTCTTGAAGAATGTGCTGATCTATTTCGACGCCGAATCGAAGCGGGCCGTGCTCAACCACGTGCGCGCCGCGATCACTCCCGGAGGATTGCTCGTCGCCGGCGCAGCGGAAGGAGTCGGCGACTACCTGAGGGACTTCACCCGCCTGCAACCCTGGCTTTACCGAAAACCCGCCTAACCCTATCCCCGTACTTTGCTCGCCCGCGGCCGACGCCGCGAGGCGGCGTTTCCACCTGCCCCAAGAACACCCATGGCCGACACACCTGCCGTCCGCGACGAATTCTTCGAAGCGATGCTCGGCGATTTTCTCGACGAGTCGGGCCAACTGCTCGACCGGCTGAACAGCAATCTGCTTCATCTGGACGAATGGATCCGCCAGCTTGGCGACGAGCACCAGGAACCATGCGATCCCGAACTGCTCAACGAGATGTTCCGCGCCGCCCACAGCCTCAAGGGCCTCTCGGCCATGCTCGGCTTGAGCGACATCAATACGCTGACGCACAAGATCGAAAACGTTTTCGACGCCGCCCGAAAGCACGAACTGGTGCTCAATGCCTCGGTCGTCGAATTAGTGTTTCAATCCGTCGATCGCCTGGTGGGCCTGGTCGAGCAATTGAAAAACCCCGACGCCCCTCCGATCGACTGCGCCGATATCGTGGCCCAAATCCAAGAGGTGCTGCGAAACTCCAACTGCGAGCGAAAGACGACCACCCAGGCCGATGCCGAACGCGCGCTGGCCGACCTGGCGGCCGAGGCCGCGCCGGCCCCACACGGCATTCCCGCGCCGTGCGGCTCGACACAGACTGGCGACACTCCATCGCCGGCGGCGACGGCAACGCCCAGCGCGCCGCCGCAGGCCGCGGCACCGACCGTTGAATACACGCCCCAGGCCGATGGCGGCGAAATTGTCGATCCGTTTGCGGGCTTGAGCGACGACCTGGAGGCGGGATCGAAATACCTCTCGCTCTTCGCCGACGAGGCAACAGCATCGCTCGACGAACTGACCGAGATCCTCTTGGCAGCCGAAAGCGGCCAAACCCAGTCCGTCGAGCAGCTCATGTGCGTCTCGCACCGAATCAAAGGCGCGGCTGCTTCCGTCGGTTTGATCCGCGGGGCCAAGCTGGCGCATCTGATGGAAGACGCCATGCAGGAATTGCTCGACACCGGCCGGCCGATTACCCAGCCGTTGGCCGACGTACTGCTGCAATGCGTTGACGGTTTGCGCGGATATGTGGCCGGTTTGAAGAACGGACTATCCTTGACCGAGAGCTTCCCCAGGCTTGGGGCTGAACTCCTGCGGGCGATGAAGGCCGCTGACCAATCCGGCCCGCGGAAACGAGCCGGTGATCATGCAGGCCGCGAGTCAGTGGAAGCCCCCCCGCCTTCCGGCGAAACAGCCGACCCCTGGCGAGAGAGTGTCGCCGCGGCGGCGAAAGACATCGAGCGCACGCTGATCGGCCGAGTAACCTTCCAGCCGGGTCTGGCTCTGGTGGGCCTCAAGGCCCGACTGGTGTACGAAAAACTCGCCGGCTTGGGCGAAATCGTCCAGTTCAGCCCGCACATCGACACAGTTGACGACCTGGAGACGATCGACGAAGTCCGATTCGCCATCACAACGGACTGCTCGCCGAACGAAGTGCTGCGGCGTTCCCAAGTGGCTGGCCTGTGCGAGTTTCACGTCGCACCGCTCAAGGCCGAACGAACGGCCGATGCTCCTGCGGCAGCCGCAGGCAAGAATCCTGCCGTCGCGGCCGACGCCGTCGGCGATCAGCCCGCCGCGCGGCCGACACAGCCGCGGCCGACTGCCGCCAAACCGTCTGACCCGGCGCCCGCCAAGAACAAAGGGGCCGCGGCCGACGCCGACGACCAAGCAGCCGGCAAGCCGCGGGCGGCCGACGCCGACGACCAAGCAGCCGGCAAGCCGCGGGCTGCCGACGCCAAACCGAACGAAACACTGCGCGTCGATATCGAGCGACTCGATCAGTTGATGAACCTTACCGGTCAGTTGGTCATCAGCAAGGCGCGATTCTCCAAAATCGCCGAACAGTTGCGGATTGCGACGACCAGCCGTCGAACAGAACGATCGCTGTCGAGCCTCTCCGACCTATTGCGGCGCGTTTCGTCGAACGCCAATGCAGGCGGCAACAGCGACGCACAGCAAGCCCTGTCAACTCTGGCGCGCCGCGCCGAGCAAGAACTCGACGCACTGCGCGAAGATCTGGACGTACTCAGCCAAATCCGTCCCACCATCAACAATCTCTTTGAAACGATCCATCAACTTGATCGCGTGACCGACGCTTTGCAGCAAAGCGTGATGGACACGCGCATGCTGCCCATCGGACCGTTGTTCACCCGCTTCAAGCGGGTGGTGCGCGATATTTCCCGCGGCAACGGCAAACTCATCAATTTGGAGATCAACGGCGAAAAGACCGAGCTGGACAAGCGGATGATCGACGAATTGAGCGATCCGCTGATCCACATGGTGCGCAACGCCGCCGATCACGGCATCGAGCTGCCCGAGGTTCGCGAAGCCGCGGGCAAGCCGCGGCAGGGCACGATCACGCTCGACGCATTCCACCGCGGCAACACGATCGTCATTCGCGTCAGCGACGACGGCAAGGGCCTGGATGTCGATCGAATCCGCGCCAAGGCCGTCGAAAAGGGCCTGGTCAGCGCCGCCGACGCCGAAAAACTCTCGCGCCGCGAGGTCTTCCAATTGATCTGGGAGCCGGGCCTGAGCACCGCCGAAAAGGTCACCGACATTTCCGGCCGCGGCATGGGCATGGATATCGTCCGCTCGAAGATCGAGGAGCTCAACGGCACGATCGAGCTTGACAGCGAGCCGGGCCGCGGCACGCAGGTTACCATCAAACTCCCGCTCACCCTGGCGATCCTGCCCAGCCTGATGGTCATGATCGACGGCGATGTGTTCGCCATGCCCGTCGAAGGCGTGCAGGAAATCGTTCAGGCCGCGCAAAGCGAGCTATTCACGATTCAGCAATCGCGCGTCGCGCGCGTCCGCGGCCGCGTGATCGGCGTCGTCGACCTCTGCGAGGTGTTTACCTGGGCTCAGAGCCGCGGCGACCGCAGCGCAACGGACGAGGTGACGCTGGTGGTCGTCGGCGAGCGAGGGCGCGAAGTCGGTTTGATCGTCGATCACGTGATCGGCGAAGAAGATATTGTGATCAAGTCGATGGCCGAAAACTACCGCAACGTGGCCGGCATCGCCGGGGCCAGCATCTTGGGCGACGGCCGCGTTTCGTTGATCCTCGACCTACCGACGCTGATCGACATGGCTGCAAAGCGAGGCGCTCGATCAAATTGAGTCCGAATGCCGATTGAGGCCGCCGGCGGACACCGCCGAGCCTCGGGAAGCTCGGACCGGCGAGAAAGGAAGAGAAGTATGCCCATTTCGAAGCTTGATAAAACGACTGAATTAGAGCTGCTCAATCAGTTGTTCAGTTGCGCCACGCACGACGCCTCGGCTGCCATGTGTCGCTGGACGGACGGGCTCATCCGGCTTGCGCTGGACGAAGTGCGGGAGATTCCCCTGCCTGAAGTCTGCCGCGAGCTGAATGTCGGCGACGATTTGCTGACCATGGTCGTTTTGGAGCTGTTCGGCGAGTTGTCGGGCGCAATGATTCTCGCCTTCGACGAACTCAACGGCCGCCAACTCGCAGCCGCGCTGCTCGGTCGTGC
>Ga0308417_1000935_pt1 | contig 20420 bp, 17 predicted proteins | sample HotsprSampleOS65_FD_203528 | JGI IMG/M metagenome (GOLD analysis project Ga0308417, IMG submission 203528) | Hot spring phototrophic mat microbial communities from Octopus Spring, Yellowstone National Park, Wyoming, United States - 20090730_OS65 ... | reverse complement strand
CGCTGTCAGGACCTTGACCGGGGAGGGACTGGCATTGGCATCTACCGTCGGGATGTAGGAACCGGTAATAATGACCGGTCTCATGGTTTCCGGTGCTCCGGTTTCCTGTGCGACGGCCCCGTTGCCAACAGCCCACAGCACGCCTGCTGCAAACAAGACACGCGGAGCCCCTTGGAGCTTCTGCAATGCGTTGATGGTCATAGGATCGTTGGCTGGTGTTCTGGGTTTTAACGGTCTCTGGTTGCCCGGCTTTCTACCCCCCTTCGCAGATCCTGACAAGCCTTTTTTGAAAAAATTCGCGATTTTAGCCCGGCGGGCATCGAGAAGCCCGATAAGGTTGCGAGGTTGCGGAATCTTCGGCCGTGTCTGGCTGCCGGTGGCAGCGCGTCGGCGCCGGTCTGGGCTGGTTTGGATGGACCGTCCCGAAGCTGGTCAGCACCACGCGCTGTCTTGTTCGAAGCACCGGCCGGAGGGTAAGGGGATCGTGCGTGTTCGAGCCTCAACAGGGCGTTGGAGCCTTTTTGGGCGAACAGCGATCTGCTCTGTCCGAGCGCTCGAGGCGGGTGCGCTCATGAGCTCGGGGCCTCCTGTGCTCTGTGGACCGTGACTGCCGCCTGGACCTAAATCGGCGTTCGGAGTCGGCAGGGGTTTTAAAAGTGGTTGAGTCTGCTTACGGCCTTTGGCCGGGGTTTCCTATGCGCGCGGCGCTCCTGCAGCTTGACTGGCCCTCACTCCCGAGGCCAGTCTGGTCTCATGAACCAGCCCCGCGGCAGCCTTGGCGTAGTAGGAGCCATTCTTCTCTTGGCACGCACGGTTGGAGTGGCCGGCGCGCAAGCGCCCGCCTGGGTCCCCGAATCTTTGCAGCCCTGGATCCCTTGGGTGCTGTACGGACAAGAAGCCCAGTTGACACCTGCGCGGTGGGATGACCCCGCGCAGCGCCGTTCGGTCTGGCCGGGCCGACTGTCCTTGGAGGTGAATGCGGACGGGGCCCGCTTCGCCCTGGAGGTGCGGGTCTTTGCCGAATCTTGGCTGGCGTTGCCCGGGGATGAAGGTCTTTGGCCCCAAGCCGTCACAACCGATGGACGGCCGCATCCGGTGCTGTTGCGGGGGAACCGGCCGGCAGTGCGGCTGGCCCCAGGACAGTGGCGCTTGGAAGGCTCGTTCCGCTGGCGGGAAGTGCCGTTACGAATGGCGATCCCACCCGACATCGGTCTGCTGGATCTGACGCTGGAAGGGCAGCGGGTGTTGTATCCTGCTTGGGACGTCGAGGGCTGGTTGTGGTTCCGTCGCCCGCCGGTGGCGGTGGAGCCGCAGGAACAGCAGGATTTTTTGACGGCCGACTGGTTCGGTGTGTTCGAGGATGGCCATCCCCAGTGGTTGCGGGTGGAATTGCAGTTGTCGGTGGCCGGACGTCCTCGCGAAGAGCTGGTGGGCACGGTCTTGCCTGAGGGGTGGCAACTGGCACATGTGCAGAGTCGCATTCCGGTGCTGGTGGACGAGCAGGGACGACTGCGCGCCCAGGTGCGGCCGGGCCAATGGCAAGTCCTTTTGGACGCCTTTCGCATTGGCGACGTCCGGGAGATTCGTTTTGGGACCAACCGCCAGCCGCCCGGAGGGACTGTGCTGCTGGGGTTGCAAGCCAACCCAAGCTTTCGGACCATCGAACTGGAGGGGGCCGAGCAGGTGGACGCAAGTCAGACCCGATTCCCGGAACGCTGGCGAGGTCTACCGGTCTACCGATGGGACACAGCCCGTGCGCTGCAGGTGGTGGAGCGCATGCGTGGCCAAGACAGTGGGCCCGCCCGACGACTGACCGTGCGTCGGGAATGGTGGCTGGACGAGGATGGCCGCGGGTTGACCTTCCGGGATCTGGTGACGGGAACCGGCCAAACGTTGTGGCGCCTGGACGCTGCCGAGGGGATGGAGCTGGGTTCAGTGCGCTTGGGCGATCAAGGGCAGTTGCTGACGCGCAATCCGGCCACCGGCCGACCGGGCTTCGAACTGCGCGTGCGCGATTTTACCGCGGAATGCGTCGGGCGAATGAGCGTGGCAGGCCCGTTGCCCGCCACAGGTTGGATGGTTGCGGCCGACGAGGCGGCAGCCACCCTGCATTTGCCGGTGGGCTGGCGTGTCCTGGCGGTGTGGGGACCGGATCAGGTGGAAGGCGACTGGTTACGACGCTGGACGCTGCTGGACCTGTTCGGCGTGCTGGTGTTTGTGCTGGGGGTGCATCAGCTCCTGGGATGGCGCGTGGCTCTGTTGGCACTGGTGGCCGCGACGCTGGCGTATCATGAGCCCGGCGTACCGCGCTGGGTGTGGTGGTTTGTGCTGGGGATTTTGGCGCTGCTGCGCGTAGTGCGAACGCCGCGCGCCGAACTGGTGCTTCGCGCGGTCCATGCGCTGACAGGGTTGTGGTTGGTGATTGCGTTGGTCCCCTTCGTGGCGCAGCAACTGCAGCAGGCACTGTATCCGCAATTGGAACGCTTGGACGGACCGGTGGGGATACCCGCCTTTGGGGCTGAGGCCCCCTCGGCGGAGGCAGCCCCTCGAGACCGAGACGCATTGAAGGTGACGGGATTCATGCCGTCGCGTCTGGCCGCGCCGTCCCTCTCCGAGGCAGCGCCTCGAACTCCCCTCCCGGGCTACGTGGTCAATTTGGGGCAGGACCTCTCAGCCCGGATTCAGACCGGTCCCGGCGTGCCGGAGTGGAGCTGGCGAAGAGTTCACCTGACGTGGAGCGGGCCGGTCCATCCGGACCAGAGGGTGCGCTGGTGGCTGGTTCCGCGGTGGGTGGAACGGTGGTTGTCCGTGCTGCGGGCGTTGTTGCTGGCCTGGCTGGCGGTAACTTTGCTGCGTGCCTCGAAAGGGTGGCGGCCCATCTCGAGGGGTCGATCTGCCGGCGCCTCCGCAGGGCCGGGACCGAGAGCGTCCAGCGCGGCCGTGGTCTTGGGACTGGCTGTCATGGTCGGTTGCGGAGGGACAAAGTCGCTGGCAGCTGCTGAATTTCCGCCGCCGGAATTGTTGAACCAGTTGCGGGAACGACTGTTGGCCGCTCCTCCCGCCTTCCCGGGTGCTGCCGAGATCCCGATCGCAACGCTGGTTTTGACCAACCGTCAGATCGTGCTTGAAGCCCGTGTGGAAGCCGCAGCCACATGCGCCGTTCCCCTGCCGGTGCGGATCGCGCAATGGTCGCCATTGCGCGTCACCGTGAACGGCCAACCGGCCGCGGCCCTCCGCCGCGAAGAAGGCACGCTGTGGGTGCCCCTCGATCCCGGTGTGCACCGAGTGCAGGTGGAAGGCTGGTTGGCCGAAGTGAACGAATGGGTCTGGTCCTTTCTGCTGCGGCCCCGCCGGGTTGAAGTACAGGCACCGGGCTGGACGGTCACCGGGATCGGGCCGGATGGAGTCCCTCAAGCGCAGATCTTTTTCAGCCGGGTTGCCACGGATCAGGACGCGGTGGCTGCGCGCACTGCACAGCCGGCTGCTTATGACCAGCAACCGTTGGTGCCGGCCTTCGAGGTGGTCCGTGAGCTCGAGTTGGGTCTGCGGTGGAGGGTCCGGACCGTCGTACGACGCCTTTCCCCTCCGCGCCGAGCGGCTACCGTGGCGGTGCCGTTGTTGGCAGGCGAACAGATTCTTACCGGCGGCATCCTCCCGCGTGATGGCAAAGTCGAGGTGAATCTGGGTCCAGGGCAGGTCGAGCTCGTCTGGGAGAGTGAACTGTCTCCGGTCACCGGGCTGACGCTGGAAACGCGCGCCGGGGACACCTGGGCCGAACAGTGGCGACTCCGGGTGGGAACTGTTTGGAACGTCGCCTTTCAGGAGCTGCCCCCAGTCTACGAGGGGGGACGCGATCTGGTGCCGGTGTGGCGGCCGTGGCCGGGGGAGAAAACGCACCTGAGCATTTCGCGGCCGGAGGCGATCCCGGGTCCAACCATTACCGTCCGATCTGTGGAGCAAGTAACCGAAATCGGGCGGCGGCTGAGAACCACTACCCTGCGTTTGGCGGTGATTTCGAGCCTGGGTCAGGACTTTGCGTTGGAACTGCCGCCCGGGGCTGAGGTCGAGTCGGCTTTCCGCAACCAAGAGAAACTGCCACTCCAGCAGTTGGGAAGTCGGTTGCTGCTGCCGCTGGTACCGGGCCAACAAGAGCTGCGGGTGCATTGGAGGGAGTCCGTCCCCGTGCAGAGCCGGATCCGGCTCTCTCCGGTCGGCCTTCCGGTGGAGGCCGCCAACGTGCGTCAACTGGTGCGTTTGCCGCACGATCGCTGGGTTTTGGCTGTACAAGGGCCGGTCTTGGGCCCGGCGGTGCGGTTCTGGGCCGTGCTGGCGGTGGCGGCTCTGGCGGCTGTGCTTCTGAGCCGGCTAGGGGTTGGGCCCATGGGTGCCTTCCAGTGGTTTTTGCTGCTGGTTGGATTGACACAGGTCCCTGTGGTCGTGGCTTGGCTGGTGGTGGCATGGCTGGCTGCACTCCAATTGCGCGGGAGCTGGAATCTGGCCGAACAGCGCTGGTGGCTGGCCGACCTGGCGCAGCTGATCTTGGCGGGACTCACACTGGCTGCCTTTGCCGTCCTATATTGGGCAGTGTCTGCGGGATTGCTCGGCAAGGTTCAAATGTTCGTCACCGGCAACGGCTCCACGCACTGGGAACACAACTGGTTCTCACCGCGCTCCGCACCAAGCCTACCGCAGCCCGAATGCTGGACAGTGTCGCTATGGTGGTACCGACTAGCCATGCTGGTCTGGGCCCTCTGGCTGGTCTTCTGGCTGCTACGCTTGGTGAAATGGGGTTGGACCCAGTTCAGTACTGGAGGCACGTGGCAGTGGCCCCCGCGGCGTAAGCAGAGCCCTGCACCGCCCGCTCTTGGTTGAGGGTAGCTACTGGAAAGATCGAGCACCTACATTCGCACAGCCGGTGGAATGCGAGGCCCGAGCGATAGGGCCAAGGCTGGCGGGGCTCTTCCTCAGCCGGCTAGATTGTGCGCGACTGATGGGAACAATTTACTGCGACTATAACGCGACAACGCCCCTGGACCCTGAGGTTCGGGCGGCGATGTGGCCCTTCCTGACGGAGATCTGGGGGAACCCCTCCAGTCTCCACCAGTACGGCCGGCGAGCGCGGGCGGTGTTGGACCAGGCGCGCGACCGCGCCGCAGCCGTGCTTGGGGCAAAGCCCAGCGAGATCATTTTTACGAGTGGCGGTACGGAGAGCGTTAATCTGGCCATCCTAGGAGCTGCCCGTGCTCGGCGTCACGAAGGCCGTCACTTGATCACCTCTTCCATTGAACACCACGCGGTGCTTGAGGCGATGGCCTATCTGGAGCGGCACGAAGGGTTTCGGGTCACCCGACTGCCAGTGACGCGCGAGGGACTGGTGGAGCCCGACCAGCTGGCAGCAGCACTGGATGAGGAAACTGTGCTGGTGTCGATCATGGCGGCGAACAACGAGATCGGGACCCTCCAACCAGTGCGAGAATTGGCTGCTGTTTGCCGCCGGCGTGGGGTGTGGTTCCACACCGACGCTGTGCAGTTCTTTGGCAAGATGGAATTTAACTCGGTCCATGAACTTGGTGCCGACCTCGTTTCTCTTTGCGGGCACAAATTTCATGGGCCCAAGGGGGCTGGGCTCCTGTACATTCGGTCGCCCCTGCGTGTTCACCCCTTGCAATTTGGGGGCCCTCACGAGAATGAGCTTCGCGCAGGCACAGAGAACCTGCCGGGCATTATCGGGCTGGTGACGGCCATGGAGCGGTTCCTCCGCCCGCCCGTGTTCGAGCCTTCGCGCATGCGCCTCATGACGAAAGCTCTGTTGCAAGGTCTCTTGGAAGTTCCAGGGGTAGAACTCCTCGGCTCGGCCCAGCAGCGGCTTCCAAACACCGTCGCCGTGGGAGTACGAGGGTTGGACAGCATGACATTGGTGGCCGGGCTCGATATCGAAGGAGTATGCGCCTCCGCGGGCTCAGCCTGCTCGGCAGGTGCAATGGAGCCGTCCCATGTGGCAAAAGCGCTCGGGGTGTCACCCGAGATCGCGGCTGGCCTGGTCCGCTTTTCCCTGGGACGAGAGAACACACCCGACGACATTCCACGGATCGTCGAGGCCTTTCGGACGGTGGTCAGTCGGGGAAGAACCGGTGGATAAGAAGCGAAAACCCACCCCAATAGGCCGGCGTCCTTGTGAACAGAGCATGCCCTGCCTGAAGAACGGCGTGTTGATTGGCAAGTTATTGGCCCCTTCGAGGTTCGCACGCTGCCCGTGAAACCTTGACACTTCCACGCATTCTGCCTTATTCACACGCCATAAGAATATGGCGGTCTTGAAATCTGATTGAACCATAGCAGCCTAGGGCAGCGCATGAACCTGACCATCGCCAAGGAGCATCTCCTGAGGGGACTGGAGGCCGTTCAGAGTGTTGCAGGAGGAAGAACGACAATTCCCGTCCTGCACAATGTGCATTTGGAGGCCAAGGTCGGTCAGCTCCGGTTGACCGCTACGGATTTGGACATGACCGTCATTTGCACCGTGCCAGCCACGGTAGGTGCGGTGGGGGCCACGACCGTGCCCGCTAAGACGTTGTTTGGAATTGTGCGGGAATTGAACGGGCAGGAAATTGAGATCGAGGTCAGTGAGAAGAACATCTGCAGCCTGCGGGTGGCGTCGTCCTATTATCGGATTCGTGGCATTAGCGCGGAGGAGTTTCCCCCTCAGCCTGCGTTTCCCAAGGGGCAGCAGTTGGAGGTTCCGCGCGAAAAGCTGGCCGGTACGCTGCGAAAGACGGCCTTTGCGATGTCGGTGGACGAGTCACGGTATGTGCTCAACGGAGTCTTTTTTGGAATCAAGGACCAGAAGTTGACGCTCGTGGCCACAGACGGACGACGCCTGGCATTGGTGGAAGAGGAAGTCGCTGCGGCGGAACCGGTGGAAGGCCAGTTCATCTTGCCGGCCAAGGCGGTCAGTGAGTTGTCTCGCCTCCTGCCGGGGCAGGGGAATGTGCTGATCCGGTTTGCAGAAAACCAGGCTGGGTTCGAGGTCAAGGACGAAAAAGGCTCCTCGACCGTCCTTCTGACCAAACTGGTCGAGGGTACGTACCCGAACTACCGTCAGGTCATTCCCACTGAATCGCGTGAGCGCGTGGCAGTACCCCGCGAGGAGCTGCTCCACGCACTACGCCGTGCAGAGTTCATGACCAGTGACAAAGCCACTTCGGTCAAGCTCACCTTCACCCGCAACAACCTTGCCATTACGGCCAATTCCCCGGATGTGGGCGAGGGCCGAGAAAGCCTGGCAGTCGCTTATAGCGGAGCCGACCTCGCTATTGCATTCAATCCGCGGTATCTGATCGAACCTCTGACAGCTCTCACGGAATACGAGGAGGTCTTCTTGGAGCTAACGGACGAGCTCAGCCCGGGTGTGCTGAAGGTCAACGGGCCCTTCCTCTACGTCGTCATGCCCATGCGCCTGACGTGAGATCGGCTGGCTGGGCACCAGGATCGCCAGCGCGATGAACTGTTTGGTCACTGCAGGGCCAACGTGGGAGCCCTTGGACCAGGTGCGGCGGATGACCAACTTTTCCACCGGCCGCTTGGGTATCGAGCTTGCCAACGCCCTGGCGCAAGCCCAGCACCGCGTTACTCTGCTCTTGGGCGAACTGGCCACATGCACGGTGCCAATTCACGCGACCGAGGTCCGTCGATTCAGCACAACTGAAGACTTGGAACAGCAGCTCGTCAGATGTGCCCGGGAAAGCTTCGACGCGGTGTTTCATGCGGCGGCCGTCAGCGACTTCCGGCCCAGCCGGATCTGGCACTTGGACGCTGCCGGTCGCTCTCATCCAGTTTCGGCGGGCAAAATCCCCACGCATCTCGGCCCGCTCTGGGTCGAAATGGTACCGACCCCCAAGCTGATCCGACGCCTCGGGGAATGGTTCCCAACGGCGTGGTTGGTAGGTTGGAAGTATGTCGTAGACGGCACTCGCCAGGATGCATTCCAAGCTGCGCGCGCACAGATGGCTGAATGTCGGACGGATGTGTGCGTAGTCAACGGACCCGCCTACGGCGACGGGTTTGCATTACTGCAGGGCGACCAGCCACCTGTGCACGTCAGCGACCAAGCTGCCCTCTGCGCGGAGCTGGTGCGACGTTGCGCTCACGCGCACTCAGCCAGGTAGAAACGGCGGCCTTGCCGTGCGTGACCATGCAGGCGGGCCCGGCAGAACAGGTGGGAAGCTCGAGAGCGGAAACTCAGTCAGGACCAGGCTGGGCAAAGCCCAAGCGTTGCGCTGCCAATTGGCCCAGAGCGATTCCCCCGTCGTTCGGGGGAACGCGCTGGGGCCAGTAGGGGCGAAACCCAGCTTTGCGCAACGCCTCGATTGTCCACTCCAAAAGCCACCGATTTTGGAAGCAGCCTCCCCCTAGAACCACCGATGGGACTTGCTGCCACCGGGCCACGCTAACGACCGCAGTAACGAGCGCACGATGGAACCGTGTGGCTAGCAGGGCCACGGGCTCACCCTTTCGGAGGTCTGCGTGCAGCTCGGCCAGTAATGGACCCCAGTCCATCAAGATCCTCTGAATGCGTTGAAGGGGTGGCCCCGAAGGGGTCGAGCCGGGAAGAGTCTCGGCTGGGCTCAAGGGGACCTCACGCAGCGGCAACGGGTAAGGGAGGCACCCCAAGTCGGGCTCCACAGAAAATTCAAGCTCCATGGCGGCCTGTCCTTCGAAACGGGACTCGAGGCGCAGCCCTGCCAGCGCGGCCACGGCATCGAAGAGCCGTCCCACGCTGCCGCACCAGGGGCTGTGAAGCCCCCGCTCCAGCATGGTCCAGAGCACCCGGAAGGTCGCCGGCTCGAACCACCCGCGGGCACGATCGAGCAATTCAGCCTGCAACTCGGGTGCATCCTGTCCCAGCGCATGCAGCACCCCCAGGGCAGTACGACGGGGTTCGCGAACTGCGGCGTCGCCACCCGGCAACCGAAAGGGTCGGAAACCGCCCACTCGGACGGCACGCTCTCTGGTTACAAGAAAAAACTCACCACCCCAGACGGTGCCATCCCAACCGAGGCCAGTCCCGTCCCAAGCCACTCCGAGCACCGGCGGGTCAACCTCGTTCTCTGTCATTACGGCCAATACGTGGGCCAAGTGATGCTGGACGGCCAGGTAGGTCGACTGGCCCGGTGCTGCGTGCGATGGTTGCAAACCGCCTTGGGCCTGCGCCATACGCCGGGCATGTCTGGTGGACATGTAGTCCGGGTGCAGGTCCGCCACGAAGAGGTCAGGCCTGACTCCGTACAGGGCGGGCAGGTCGCGGGACACCGCCAGGAAGGCCTGCTCGGCTGCCTCGGTCTCCAGATCGCCAACATGCTGGCTGAGGAAGGCGTAATTTTCGACGCCCAGGCCGATCGCATTTTTCAGATGCGCACCCGCGGCAAGCGTGACCGGCAGGGACCGGCCCGGATGCGGGGGCATTGCCGGCAAGGGCACAGGCAGAGGAGCATAACCGCGGGCCCGGCGCAGCAGCATTTCGCGCCCTTGGATGATGCGGACTACGGAGTCGTCCACATGCCGCGCAATCGGTCGGTTATGGACCAGAAAGAGGTCGGCGATACCTGCCAAGCGCTCCAAGGCTTCGTGCTCGTCGGTGCAGATCGGTTCGTCGCTAAGGTTGCCGCTGGTGGCCACGACGGGTTCGCCCAACTGGCGCAGCAGCAGATGGTGCAACGGGGTATACGGCAACATGATGCCCAGGTAGGGGTTGCCCGGGGCCACGGAAGCGGCAATGACCGGGGCTGCGGGATCTGCAGATTTGCGGCGAGCCAGCAGAACGATGGGCGCTTCCGGCCCGCTTAAGAGGCGAGCCTCTGCCGGACCGATTGCGCAAACCTGCTGCACTTGGGCTAGCGATGGAAACATCAGGGCGAAGGGTTTGGATTCACGGTGCTTGCGCTGCCGGAGCCGCTGCACCGCTTCCTCTAGGCGTGCCAGGACCATCAGGTGAAACCCGCCCAGCCCCTTGACGGCCACAATAGCCCCGGCGCGCAATGCTTCGCTCACTTGCCGGATCAATGCCAAGGTGGCGGGGGCAGAGGCGATTTGGGGGTGGACTTCGGGCTCGGGCTTTCCGCTGGCGAGCAGGCGCCCTTGGGGCGACCACAGTTCCAGATGAGGCCCGCAGCGGGCACAGGCATTGGGTTGGGCATGGAAACGCCGGTTGGCAGGATCGGTATATTCGGCCCGACATTCCGCACACATGACAAAACGTGACATGGTAGTGTGGGGCCTGTCATAGGGGAGGGCGGTGATGATGCTGTAGCGCGGGCCACAATGTGTGCAATTGATGAACGGGTAGGCAAACCGCCGGTCGGCGGGGTCGAACAACTCGCGCAGGCACTCGAAACAAGTAGCAATGTCGGGCAGCACCAGAGCTTTGACCGGGCCCTGCTGCTCGCTGGGTTGGATGAGGAAACCTTGGTGGCCCACGGGATCGAGCCAGAGAGTCTCGAGGCTTTGGATGGAGCTGTGGGCCGGGCGCTCTTCCACGAGGCGTTGGAGGAACGTTTCCAACACGGAGCGTGGCCCCTCGACCTCGAGGGTGACGCCCTGGGGCGAATTTCGGACCCAGCCAGCCAAGCCAAGGCCGGTGGCCAGCTGGTGAACGAACGGCCGAAAGCCTACCCCTTGCACCACGCCGCGAATCGACAGTCGGAGCCGTTCCATAGTGAGTGCGGGCCCGCTTGCTAGTGGCAAGGGCAGCGAATCACGCTGTCCTTGGGGAGCGAACCTGGGCAGGGGATGGTCCCTACGGCTGTTGGGGCCGGCCGTGGGGAGGCGCTGGGGAGCTGCCCCGTCCGGTCGTGGGGCCGCGTGCAGGCTGGTCCGGATCCAGCCTCGATGCACCGGGAGCCGTCCAGCGGCTGCCAGCGGAGGCTCGGGAGCCGGGGGGAGGCGGGTGGTCGGACCGGAGGTCTGCCCCCGATCCGCCTTTTGCTCTGGTTGCCCCGGGCTGTGAGGGACACATTAATAAGCCAGCCGGAAGAATTGCGGTCCGCCGGAGGTGGACACGGTGTAGGGACTGGAGGCGTTGGGGACATCGAGGTAGGGTCCCTGCACTTGACTGGCCTGTTGGAGTCGCAGGGCCGGTTGGGTCCAGCGCAGAACGAGGTTTCGGCCGTCCCAGTGGTATTGCAGCGGCTCGGGCACAGGTGTTGCGGCTTCCCAGACGTCGCTCCACTGCGTGCCAATGCGGAGATCATCCACGCTCAGTTCGCCGATGCCGCTGCTCTGCCGCAGGCTAAAGAAGTAGAGTGTGACTGGTGTGGTCGGATCGGTGGCCGTGACGCCGCCGAGGGATTCGTCAGTGGGGTTGACCCATAAGGTGCTGCGTGCCGTGTCCACGTTGTACCGCAGCAGCACCTGGTAGGTTGTGTTCAAGTCCAGGTCCCGGGGCACGACGGCCGAGGGCGTCGCGGCTCCGTTGGCCACACCCACTCGGTACTTGCCGGGAGCGGCACCGTTGGTGGTCACGAACACGCGTCCGCGGTAGTTCACAGTGCCAATGTCCCGGTAGTGGACGAAATAGTCGCCGTTAGCGGTCGTGGGCAGGCTGGTGAGGTTCAACTTGAAACTCGCAAACAGGACGATGCCGTTGCCCACGGCTTGGAAGAAGTTGGTGAAGGCGGCGCTGACGTCCTCGGTGTTGGAGCGGCTCAAAAAGACGCGCCCCTGGACGACTTGGAGCTGGCCGGTAGTGCCGCTGTGGGTCGTCCAGAAACCCCCTGAAGTTTCGACGATGAATCCGTCCGCGTAATCGAAGGAATCTCCTAGCACCAGGCCGAATTTGGGGTAGAACGTGACCCGGAAGCTGGTGGGCACGGCCCAGGTACCATCGCTGACTTCCAGCGTGATGGTGGCGGTGCCGGAAACGTTGGGCGAGGGCGCGATGCGGACGGTACGGTTGGTGCCCGTACCGGCAATGAGGATGTTCTCCGTGGGCACCAGTGCCTCGTTGGAGGATTGGGCCGTCACGACCAGTTGGTGGGGCGTTTCGGCGTCGTGCACGGTGAAGGACAAAGGACCGATCACGGTATTGGTGGGGGCCAACTGGTCCGCCAAGGTGGAAATGCTGGGCCTGCCGACGTAGACGCGGAAACTGATGCTGCTTTCCTGGCCATCGGCATCCCGGACGGTGACTTGGATGGTGGCGAGCCCTTCGCGCCCGGGCACGGGAATGACCGTGAGGCTGCGCTGTCTGCCAGCACCCTGGAGTAGCAGGTAGGACGGATCGTTGGGCACCAGGGTTGGGTTGTCTGAAACGACGGTTACCTGAAGCTGGTCGGCCGGCGTTTCCACGTCCTCCACCGTGAAGGGCAACGGGCCGGTGTTCATGCCTGCGGAGAGGTACTGGTCCGGGATGCCGCTGATGGTGGGCGGGCCACCCGGGGTGTGGACATCCGGGAAGGTCGTGCCGACCCGCAGATTGTCGAGGAACAGGCTTCCCATGCCGTTTCCGCCCGAAAGCGACTGGCGCAGCGCTGCGTAGGTAATGGGCACCGCCGAAGACGAGTCCGTGGCTTCTGCGCGATTGACGGCCGACTCTTCAGAGGTCGGATTCAGCCAAAGTGTGGCTTGGGCGGCTTGCACGTCGTACCGGACGACCAACTTGTATTCGGTGTCCAGATCGCAGTCGGTCGGGATCACCACCGGGGTGTTCCCGCCGTTGGCGATGCCGAGGCGGAATTTGCCGGCTCCGGCCCCTGTGGTGGTGGCGAAGACACGGGCTCGGAAGTTGAAGGTGCCAGTGTCCCGGTAATGCCAGAAATAACCGCCGGTGCCGGAAGGAAGTGCCGTAAACCGAACGGTAAAGCCAGCGTACAACACTCCGCTGTTGACGGCGCCCCCGGGAACGTTGGTGATGGCGATGCTGACGTCCTCGCTTTCGGCCTGCGTCAGGAAAACCGTGCCGGAAACGACGTCCACCTGTCCCGTGGTTCCGCTGTGGGTGATCCACCGTCCCTCCGAGACGCTGACGATCGGTCCGTCGGGATAATCGAAGGGTTCGTCCAAATAAACCTCGGCGTGCAGGCCGGTGCAGAGGCTGGCCAGCAGCCCGATAAGAAGCAGCGTTCGGTTCATAGCTCGTACGAGGTTGAGGTTGAAACGGTGGATTGGTGAAAGACCCGCGGCCGGGAGGATGCGCAGAGATGACCGAGCGGCGGCGGTGGCGGGCACCCGTGGGCTTGCCCCGCGCGTTTTCGGGTCGGCATTACAAGGCCGGTGGAATCAATTCGGCGTGGTTTCACTGGGGTACCAGTACATGCGGCGCTGAATTCTCCACTCTTCGGCGGCGCTGTTGGATTCGGCGGCCGTGCGCAGGAACTCGTTGGTACGAGCCACGCGCCCGCTGCCGTCAGCCATGGCGAAATTGCCGCGGTGATCGTGCCGGGCCACGGCATATTGACCGGTCACGTTGGATTGGGCCGGAGCCGTGTTTTGGGGCGAGTTCGGGTCCACCTCCGCCACCAGGATGGTGTCCACGGGTTTTTTGATGGTGGAGAAACGTGTGTTGACGATGCCCAGGGAGGCCCGGGTGTTGCGGTTGATGCAGAGGCGACCGTTTTCGCCGTACATGAAAAAGGCCCGGGTGTAGTTGGGTGGGTTGGCGTAGGGGTTGGCGGCGCGAGACGGGTCAGGCGCGCTGGGACAGGAAAAGACGCTTCGGGTGGTGGGCAGGGGCGGGGCCGGGGGGGTCTGCAGGTAGAGGTCGGCCAATCGGGGTTGGCTGATGTAGACCGCGACAGCGTTGTACCAGGCGTCGGTGTTCTGGGGATCGATGATGGGGACCACCGTGTTGCCCTCTTCCGGCACGAAGTCACCGTTGTCGTCGCCGTACATGCGAAAACCAATGGACCACTGCCGCATGTTGTTGAGGCAACTGACCGCCTGTGCCTTGCTCTTGGCCCGGCCCAACGCCGGCAGCAACATCGCCGCCAAAATGGCGATGATGGCAATGACCACCAGTAGTTCGATCAAGGTGAACGCCACTGGGCGGCGCCGGCCGATCTTCCCTTTTCCGAATTTCTGTCGCATCGGTCCCTTCGAGGTTGGCCACCTCGCTGCGCTCGATGTGCCGGGCCAGCCCTGACGCCCCCCTGCCGGATGGGCGAATCGCCGGTGCAGGCCTGCCCGGTGGCCCTAGCGGGTCAGAGCGCGCTCGCCCTGACCACGCTTTACCCTAGCCGGTAGGATGGCCCTTCGGCAAGCGCGGCCGCCGGCCGTGGGTTGAATTGTCACAGCCCTGTCACTATGCTGCCTGCCGGTAGGGATGAAGACCTTTGCCCAGCTCGGTTTCCCGGGGCGCCTGATCGCGGTCGAAGGCATCGACGGATCCGGAAAATCCACGCAACTGTACTTGTTGAAACGTTGGCTGGAATGCCAGGATCTGAAGGTGTACCTGAGCGAGTGGAATTCTTCCGAATTGGTCAAGAGCGCCACCAGCCGGGGCAAGGCTCAGCAGTTGCTTACCCCCACAACCTTCTGTCTGATTCATGCTACGGACTTTGCCGACCGCTATGAACGGCACTTGGTACCGTTGCTCCGGGCCGGTTACCTGGTGCTGTGTGATCGGTATGTGTTTACGGCCTTTGCCCGGGACGTCGTGCGCGGGTGTCCCCCAGCCTGGGTGCGCGGCATTTACAGCTTTGCCGGGTTGCCGGATCTGACTTTCTTTTTTAAAGCCGACCTGGAAGTTTCGCTGACGCGCATCCTGGAGGGGCGGCCCCAACTGAAGTTTTACGAGGCGGGCATGGACTTGCGGTTGTCCAGCGACATCTACGAGAGTTTTCGCATCTTTCAGGGCCGGCTCCTGGAACAGTACCTGGCCATGAGCACCGAGTTCCAGTTCCACGTCGTGGATGCCAATCAGACCATCGAAGCCCAACAGCAAATCGTGCGGGCCATCGTGGCCGCACGGCTGAACCTGGACAACTTCCGGCGCACGCACAGGGCCCGGCCCTCGGCCCGGCGCAGCCGCAGTTCCCCTTGAGCTTGCCATGCCTCGAATGCCCGCAGTCCCTCGTCGACCACATGTGATTGTGCCCCGCCGTACGCCGCATCGGTTTTACGGTCACGGCATTCCCGGGGTGGAAGCCGACAGGCTCATCGGCCGGCTCATCGTCATCGAAGGGGCCGACGGTTCGGGCCGATCCACTCAGATTCGGTTGTTGGTGGATTGGCTGGAAAGCTGCGGCCACTCCACCGTGCAGGTGGGGCTGAAGCGTTCTACCCTGGTCAGCGAGGAACTCGAACGCGCCCAGCAGGGCAACATCCTCAGCCATACCACCTTGAGCCTGTTCTATGCCACCGACTTTGCCGACCAGCTCGAGAATCAGATCCTTCCCGGATTGCGGGCCGGTCAGATGGTCCTGGCCGACCGCTACATTTACACCCTCATGGCCCGGGACCTGGTTCGTGGCATGGACGAGGAATGGTTGCGCAACCTTTACGGAATGGCCGTGGTTCCGGATGCCGTGTTTTACCTGAACGTCTCGCCGGAGGAACTGGTGCAACGCACCTTTGCCAAGTACGCTGCCTTGGACTATTGGGAAAGCGGCATGGACCTGGGCCTGTCGCGCGACATGTTTGACAGCTTCCTGAAGTACCAGGCACTGATGGCCGCCCAATTCCGACGGCTGCAGAAGATCTACGGTTTCCATATCATCGACGGCCACCGCCCCATCGAGGTCATCAACGCCGAGCTGCGTCGCAAAATCCAGGCCGTTCTGTCCGGGCAACCTTTGCACTAAAAAGCATGGCCAATGCAGCTTCAAACTGCTGGGTGGGTGTAGATCTCGGAGGGACGAAAGTCCTGGCGGGGGTGTTTGACCAGCGCCTCAAGCTGTTGGGCTCAGCCAAGCTCAGCACCCGGGCCGAACGCGGGGTGGAGATTGTCCTGGAACGCATCGGGCGCTGCGTGGGCGAAGCCCTCGAGGCCGCCGGAAAAAAGAGGAGCGACGTGGCCGGGGTGGGCGTGGGGGCGCCCGGCGCGGTGGACGTCGCCCGTGGCGTCGTGCTGTTCGCACCCAATCTGCCCGGTTGGCGCAACATCCCGCTCGGCCGGCGTTTGAGCAAAGCCCTGGGCCTTCCGGTGGTGGTGGGCAACGACGCCAACGTCTGCACCTTGGGCGTCCATGAGGTCGAGCTTGGCGGCCGGCCCCGGCAACTGGTCGGCATTTTCGTGGGCACTGGCATCGGGGGCGGGCTGATTCTGGAGGGCCGGCTCTATGAAGGCGCCTGCCACACGGCCGGCGAAGTGGGTCACATGATCATCGAGGTCAACGGTCCGAAATGCGGTTGCGGCAATCGCGGCTGCTGGGAGGCCCTGGCCAGTCGCACCGCCATCTTCCGGAGAATTCGCGAGGCGCTTCAGTCCGGCGAGAAAACCGTGCTGACCGAATGGCTGGGGTCGGAGCTGCAGGACCTGCGCAGCAATGACCTCCGGAAGGCCCTGGAACGTGGGGACAAGCTCGTGCACCGGATCCTGATGCAGGCGGCCGATTACTTGGGCATCGGGTTGGCCAACCTGATCAATCTGCTGAATCCCGAGGTGGTCGTTTTGGGCGGCGGGCTGATGCAAGCGGTGGGTGATCAGCTCCTGCCCCGCATCCAGCGCACGGCGCGTCAGCTTGCCATGCCCGGCAGTACCCGACGCCTCCGAATCACGGCCTCCAAACTTGGCGACGAGGCCGGCATTACCGGCGCAGCGGTTCTGGCGCAGCGCTGGGCCCAGTCGCGATAGAGCGCACCACCGTCGGCTCCGGCCTCTCCGCCCTGATCTTCGGCCCATCGCCCTTGGCTCAGAACCTCGCAAGCGTCCGGAACCGGGCGCGGTTGAAACGCTACGTGGCTTTGCCCGCTGCCATGGATGGCCCCGTGGCTGAAGGCAGCGGCTTGGAAGCACTGTGTTTACGTGCCTTTGCAAGGACGCCTACAACCCCGCAAGGGCCCCACTGCGGCCGTGGCCCGGTTGCGCACAGCGCGGCTCAATGGGCTGACCGGACGAGCTCCGCGGCCCTGGCCCTGCTTGGTTTCGGTGCCTGCGATGCACTCCGATCGGTAGGGGGCAGGCCTCCCGAGCACGCCGCCCTGGGCCCGGGTTTGGGCTTTTCGTCCTTGGCCCAGCCAGCACAGACTCGGCGCATGTCGCAGATCATCGCCATCGTCGGGCGACCCAACGTGGGCAAATCGGCCCTGTTCAATCGCCTGGCCGGGCGTCGCATCGCCATCGTGCATGATCAACCGGGCGTGACGCGGGACCGCGTCAGCGCCGAGGTCGAGTGGCGCGGACGCCCATTCACGCTCGTGGATACTGGCGGCATTGGCTTGCGCCCGGGCGAAAAGGCGCCGGACATCCTCGCCGAAGCCACGCGGCAACAGGTCGAATTGGCCGTCGCCTCGGCCGCGGCGATCTTTTTCGTAGTGGACGTGCGGGAAGGCCTGGTGCCATTGGACCAGGAAGTGGCGGAATGGTTGCGGTCCAGCGGCAAACCCGTGCTCGTCGTGGCCAACAAGGCCGATACCCCCGAATGGGACGGGCAGATCGTGGAGTTCGCCGAACTGGGCTTCGAACGCATTTTCCCCGTTTCGGCTGAGCACGGCCGCGGGCTTGAACCCTTGATGCGGGCCGCCCTGGCGCTGCTGCCCAAACTGGAGCCGGGCTCCTCCACTGGCGAAAGCCCTGCGGTCCAGCCGCTCAAACTCGCCGTCGTCGGCCGCCCCAATGTGGGCAAATCCTCCCTGATCAATGCCCTCATCGGCTCGGCCCGTGTCATCGTCAGCCCCATCCCCGGCACCACTCGGGACGCCGTGGATGTGCCCTTCGAAATCGAAGTCGAAGGGCGCAAAGAGGCTTACGTGCTCATCGATACGGCCGGCCTCCGCAAACACCGCCACCGCGCCGATTCCATCGAATTTTTCAGCATCACGCGCGCCGAGGCATCCATCCGCCGGGCCGACTTGGTCCTTTTCGTCTTGGACGCCGAGGCGGGCATCGTCGAGCAGGACAAAAAAATCGGCGGTCTCATCGTCGAGGCCGGCAAACCCTGCGTGCTGTTGGTCAACAAATGGGACTTGTTCCAGGAAACCGTGCAGAAGGAGTGGGCCAAACGCCACAGCTCCGCAGGAGCCCGACGAGCATCCGAACCACCGCCGGATCCCCTGCAAATCTTCGGGGCCTGGGTCCGCGAGAAACTTTTCTTTCTGGACTATGCGCCGGTCCTGTTCACCTCGGCCGTCACCGGTTTCCAGTTGGAGCGCGTGCTGGAAGCAGTGCGCTACGTGGCGGCCCAAATGCGCCAGACCGTGCCCACGGCCCTACTGAACCGCACCCTCCACGAGGCCGTCGAACGCCGACAGCCCGTCAGCAAACAGGGGCACCGACTGAAATTCTTTTACGCCACGCAGATCAGCCAAACGCCGCCGACCTTCCTCCTGTTCGTCAACCGTGACGAAGGGTTTTCCGAGCCTTACAAAAAGTATTTGGTGGGCGAATTGCGGAAAGCCTTCGGATTCGAAGGCTGTCCCATCGTACTGGTCCCCCGGCCCCGACCGCAGACCATTGCACCCGTTCGGACCGACAAAGACCAACGCCACGATCAGACTCGGTCGGATCGCCGCCGGAAAACCATGCGCTGAGCACTGGACCGCACCGGCCCCGGCCCCACCGCGCCTGTCAGATGCCTCCCAGACCTTCAGCCGGACAAGCGGTCCACCGGTTCCACGGCACTGCTGGAAACCGCCTCCCGCCTCCCGCGCACCGGCCGAATCTGCCGGGACAAACCCAGCGCCACCCCTGCCAGAATCACCAAGCTACCCCAGAGGTGGCCCCAATGGGGCCGTTCCCCCAGCGCCACCGCCGCGATTGCCACCCCCAGCACCGGCTGCAAAAACACCGTCAGCACGGCCACATTCACCTCCGCTTCCCGGATGACAACGAACCAAGCCATGTAGCCCACCACGGTGCAAATGACCGACAAATACGCTATGACCCACCAGCCCTGCGCCGGCAGCGTGGCAGCGGCCCGCCAGGCCGCCGGACCGTCCAGGACCACGTTGGCTACCGTTCCTGCGGCCAAAGCCACCACCACCAACTTGCCCAGACCCATTCGGCCCAACAGCGGCTTACCCATGACCGAGTAGGCCGCCTCGCACACGAACGACCCCAGAAACAACAAATTCGCCCAGAGGCCCGGCAATCGAAACCCAGGCCGCCATACCTCGGCCATCACCACCACGCCCGTCATCCCCAGTGCAAACCCGGCCCAACGCCGGGGCCCGATGTGTTCCCGGAGGAACACCGCCGCGGCGATGGATGTGACCAGGGGTTCGAGAGCCATCAGGACAGATGCATCCGTGGCCCGCCCCATCTGCACCCCGGCCACCTGCAGGCGCGGCGCCATGCAGAAAACGATGATCCCCATCGCGGCCGCCCGCAGCAGATCCCGGCCCTGGGGCGCCGGTCCTCTCAACCACGGCCAGGCACAGGCCAACAGGAGCGCTGCCAGACTGTACCGTACCGTGGCCAGCCCTCCCGGATTCAAATGCGGGGCCAGTGCCTTGAACGCGGAGTAGGTCCCCGCCCAGAAGGCGTTCATCGCGATCAACAGCAACAGGTGCGCCGGACGCATTGTCGTGGCCGACCAGCAAAGCCCTCTCCACCCGGCAAGGCAAGACTGCCCGAGCCTTGCATGTCACGGTTGAGCTCGAACCTTGGGAGTTGGCAGGTTACCGGCGGACGCTAAAAGCCGGGAGACAGGCCACCCAGGTCGTTCCCCGCTCGAAGCGCGCCGAACGCCTGTCCAAGCTTTTGGGCGAGCCTTTGGCCAGGAACACCCGCTTGGCTTCCCACAGTATCGCCACAAGCCCCACAAGCCGCGCGGTCGCGGGGAGTTTTTCGGTGCTTCGTTTGGAATCGGTCTGCCGGCAGCGTTCTGCGGTCATCCCAGACTTCAATCCGCCGACTCTTCAGGGCCAGTCTTGCACCCGCTCAACGCCGGAGCACCTGCCCCCGGTGGGTTCAGGGCAATCGTGGCCAAACCGTCGGGAACGTCCTTCGATAAAAATCCACCCGAGCTCTGGGAAACGCCGCTGCCCTTACAGCTCAGGGGCGCCGGCCCAGCCCCCAGATGAGCCACACGGCCAGAGCCACCAGCAGAATTACCCACCAAAAATAGCGCAGTTCCCGGGCGGCCAGTTCCAGGACCGCCAAGGCCCGCGGGAACAGCGCCAAGAGTACCCCCGCCACCCCCGCCAACAGCAGGATCCGCACTATCGCCCGCTGCGGTCCGGTCATGGCCCATCTCCGCTGATGGCAGGCGTGCCCACAGGCAGCAGCAGGCCGGCCCCGCTGTGGCCCGGATCCGCCGGCACCACCA
>Ga0308417_1000931_pt1 | contig 20439 bp, 12 predicted proteins | sample HotsprSampleOS65_FD_203528 | JGI IMG/M metagenome (GOLD analysis project Ga0308417, IMG submission 203528) | Hot spring phototrophic mat microbial communities from Octopus Spring, Yellowstone National Park, Wyoming, United States - 20090730_OS65 ... | reverse complement strand
AGCGGCAAGGCGGTCAGGGCGGGGGGCGCGGTGGCGGCGGTGGCGGCGGTGCCGGCGGCCTGCTCGGCGGCCTGTTCGGCGGCGGCGGCGGCCTGCTCGGTAGCCTGTTCGGCGGCGGCGGCGGTGCCCCGTCCACCCCTTCCGGCGTCAACCCCAGCCGCATCCGCGTCGTCGCCGAGAAGAGCAGTAACTCGGTCATCGTCGTCAAGGCCTCCCCCGCCGACCTGCTGACCATCGAGTACCTCCTCTCGAAGTACATCGACGGCGGCCCGAGCGAGGACGCCCTGACGATGAAGACCTGGCTGGTGAAGGTCAACAACGCCGACGCCTCGGAGATGGCGGCCATCGTCCGCGAGGTCTACAAGTCGGCCATGGCCAGCGGCTCGGCCGCACCGACCACCTTGCCCTTCCCGTTCCCCTTCGCCCCGCAGCCGCAGCAGCCGGCCAGTTCCAAGCCGGCGGCCCTCACCGTCAGCACCGACGACCGCAGCAACACGCTCATCCTCTACTGCTCCGAGCAACTCGCCCGGGAGGTCGCCTACCTCGTCGAGACGCTCGACAACCAGACGACCGCCACCACCGAAGTGGTCAAGCTCGTGCAGCTCAAGGGGGTCGATCCCAACCTGGTGCAACAGGCCGTTCTCGCCATCCAGGGCATCAACCCGCAGCAGCAGGGCGGTCGCGGCGGCTTCGGCGGCTTCGGCGGCTTCGGCGGCGGCGGTACGGGCGGCGGCTTCGGTGGCTTCGGCGGCGGCCTGCCGGGGCTGGGAGGCCTGGGCGGCTTCGGCGGGGGTCTGCCGGGGCTGGGAGGCCTGGGCGGCTTCGGCGGCTTCGGCGGCGGCGGTGCCCGCATGGGCGGCGGCGGCTTCGGCGGCGGGGGGGGCCGCGGCGGAGGGGGCCGAACCGGCGGCGGGGGCCGCGGCGGACGTCAGGCCCTCAACGACACCCGGGAGGGCCCCCGAAATTTTGACCACCGGGGCACGGATGCCCCTTCGGCCCTGGCCGCTGATACCGGTCCCGACAGTCCCCTCTACGACCCGATGCTCGACAGCAACGGGTATGACCGAAGCAACGACGCCCTGCCCGGCCCCCGACTGGCCCACCGCTCCACGGCACGGCTCGTCCAGGCCGCCGGCCAGCAGCCCGGCCTCGACCAGCCGCTGGCGACCAACCAGCCCGGTGCCGTCGGGGCGCAAGCCCCCCGCAACCCGGTCACCGCCTTCACCCTGCCGGGCCTGGACACGGTCGTCATCCGGGCCTCCGACCCCAACGACCTCCAGCTCATCCTCGACCTGATCGAGGTCCTGCGGCAGTACTCCAAGGGGGCCCAGCCGCGGCTCGAAGTCATCCCGCTCGAGTACCAGGACTGCAACTACGTCGCCGACTTCCTGACCACGCTGTTCTCCCGCGTGCTGACGGCCGGGCCGGGGGGCAACTACCTGCTGCAGCCGGGACTCGCCGCCCCCGCGGGCGGCTTGGGCGGCCTGGGCGGTGGCTTGGGCGGACTGGGCGGACAGCCCCAGAACCGCGGCGTGTATTTCCTGGCCCTGCCCCGCTACAACTCGATCCTGGTGGCCGCACCCGAGGCCCGCTTCGCCGACATCCTCCGCGAGATCCGCCGCATCGACACCCCGAACGCGGAATCGACCCGGCCCCGGGTCTTCCGGCTGCAGAAGGCGTCGGCCCAGATCGTCGCCGCCCAACTCCAGCAGTGGTACAACTCCCGCTGGCCCGGCGAGCCGCTGACCAAAAACCAGTTCCGCGTCACCTTCGACGCCCTGTCGAACATCGTGCTAGTCTCCGCCAGCAAGGCCGACCTGGAAGACGTGGAACTGCTCATCAAGGAGTGGGACACCAGCGAGTCCAAGGCCGTCAACGAGGTGCGGATCTTCCGGCTGAAGAACGCCATCGCGGCCGACCTGGCCCAGATCCTCAGCAACGCACTCAGCGTGCAGGTGGTAAGCCCGCTGGCCCAGGCGCAATTCTCGAACCCGCAGGCGGGGGTGGCCGGGGGGCAGGCCCAACTCGGTGTCCTGGGGGCCGGCGGCCTGGGCGGTCAGCTCGGCGGCCTGGGCGGTCAGCTCGGGGGCGGTCAGCTCGGCGGCCTGGGCGGTCAGCTCGGGGGCGGTCAGCTCGGCGGCCTGGGCGGTCAGCTCGGCGCGGCCGGACAGACCGGGGTCATTAACGCCCAGGTGCAGACCTTCGTACCGACCGTCGGCACGGGGGTCAGCGGCGGCCTGGTGACCAAGAGTAACACCCTCCGCTTCTTCTCCTCGAAGGACGGGCAGTTCGTCGAGTCCGGCTACCTGGCCGACGTACACCTGGTTCCGAACGTGCGGCTGAACGCCATCATCGTGACGGCCCCCGAGAAGACGATGAAGCTGATCGAGAAGCTGATCGAGAGCCTGGACACGGTGGCGGCCGCGGCCTCGTATGTGAACGTCTTCACGCTCACGAAGGCCGACGCGACCCTGACGGCCAACCTGCTGCGGCAACTCTTCTCGGGTCAGACGGGAGCGGCCGGCGGCCTCGGGGCCGGGCAGGCCGGTGGACTGGGCGGGGCCGGCGGCCTCGGGGCCGGGCAGGCGGGCGGACTGGGGACCCGGCCGCTGCTGACCCTCTTCGGCGACGTGTCCCCGGGAGCGGCCCTGATCGGCCTGCAGATCACGGTCGATGACCGTACCAACTCGCTGATCGTGGCCGGCAGCCAGAACGACCTGGAGACGATCCGGGCCTTGATCTACCGGCTCGAGTCGTCGGACACGCAGGCCCGTTACAACGAGGTGTACAAGCTGCGCAACGCCGCCGCCGCCGACGTGGCCAACAGCCTGACGCAGTTCATCACCCAGTCGCTCAACGTCTACAGCGGGGCGAACTTCTTCACCGCCTACCAGCAACTGCAGCGGCAGGTGGTGATCGTGGCCGAGCCGGTGTCGAACACCGTGCTGGTGAGCGCCACCCCGCAGTACTTCAACGAGATCAAGCGGCTGATCGAGAAGCTCGACTACCAGCCGCCGCAGGTCGTCATCCAGGTGATGATCGCCGAGGTCCAGTTGAACAACGCCGAGGAGTTCGGGGTCGAGGCCGGCCTGCAGAGTCCGGTCCTGTTCGCCCGCGGGTCGCTGGCCACGCCGACGACCGTCAACGGGGTGACGAACGCGGCGATACCCGGCTTCAACTTCAACACGACCGCGCCGCTGGGCAACAGCAACCTGGCCAACGCCGCGACGGTCGGCTTCCAGGGCCTGTCGAACCTGGGGGTGGGCCGCAGTTCCACGACCGGGCAGGGCTTCGGCGGGTTCGTCTTCTCGGCCGCCAGCGACTCGTTCAACCTGCTGATCCGGGCCTTGCAGGCGCAGAACCGCGTCGAGATCCTCAGCCGCCCGCAGGTGCAGGTGGCCGACAACCAGACCGGCTTCGTGCAGGTCGGTGCCAACTACCCGTTCCTCGGGCAGAGCATCCTGACGGGGGTTGGCACGGCCCAGCAGTCGATCCAGTACGAGCAGATCGGCGTGACGATGCGGGTCACGCCGCGGGTCAACCCGGACGGCAAGGTGCTGATGCGGGTCGAGCCGCAGGTCGCCAGCGTCAGCCCCACGCCGGTCAGTCTGGGCAACGGGATCCTGGCCCCGGCCTTCAACGTGCAGACGGTGCAGACGACGGTGCTGGCCTCCGACGGCGAGACGATCGTGCTGGGCGGCCTGATCAGCAAGCAGGACCAGCGGGTCGAGAACGGCATCCCGTACCTGAAGGACATCCCGTACATCGGGGCCTTGTTCCGCTTCCGCTCGCACACGATCCAGCGGCGAGAGGTGCTGATCATCATGACGCCGCACATCGTCCGTACCGAGGCCGACCAGGCCCGCGTGCTGGCCGAGGAGGCGGCGCGGATGCACTGGTGTACGCCGGACATCGGCCGGCTCCACGGCCACGGCATGGAGGTGATCGGCCCGGCGATGCAGGGTGCCCGACCGGTGCCGACCCCGCAAGGAGTCCCAGGGCACATTTACAACCCGACGCCGTACTACATCGGCGGGATCGGCGTGCCGGAAGGAGCGAACAGGATGCCGCCGGCCTACCCGGGTCAGCCGCAGCCGTACAACCCGGTGCCGGGTCCGGGTCAGCCGCAGCCGTACAACCCGGTGCCGAGTCTGGGTCAGCCGCAGCCGTACAACCCGACCCCGCCGCCGGCCGCGTCCGGGGCGACTCCGCCGGGCGGCTCGGTGCCTCCGCCGGCGACCCCGACCTCTGCCGCGCCCGAGGTGCCTCCGCCGTCCCTGGCCTCCGGCACCGCGGCCCAAGCGGGACCGACCGCTTCCCCAGGCTCGACCCTGACGGGTGCTCCGGTTGCGAACCCGGCCGGCGGGCCGGTCCCCGGCGGTGTGCTACCGCCGCCGACGACACCGGCTAACCCGGCTGCGGCCGCGGCAGCCCCGGCGGCCCCGGCGGCTCCAGCGGCCCCGGCGGCCCCGGCGGCCCCGGTAGCCTGGGCAGCGGCCCCGGGCGGCCCGACCGTCCCGCCGGGCGGCCAAGCGGTTCCGCAGCCGGCTTTCCAGATGGTGATGCCCGACGGTCGCGTCGTGACCCCCAGCGGTACGACCCCGCCGGTGACGCCGGTCTCTCCGACGGCCCACCGCGGGTTCGTCATGCAGTACCCGCCGCCGCCGGTCCCGCCGCCGGTCTTGCCACCGTCTCAGCCGCCGGCGGGCGGTCAGCCGGTCGGGGAAGGAGTCCCACCGGGCGAGCTTCGACCGTCCGCTCACCCAGATAAGACCCGGGCCAAGGAGGGCAAGAAATGGGGCGTGTTCCCGTGATCGTGTCGTCGCTGGCACTCCTGGCCTTCGGGCCGGGCTGCGCCGGCTCGAAGCCGTGGAAGTCGTCTGAGTCGGAGGTCCCGCCGGTGCCGGCGGGGGTACCGACGGCCCCGCTGTCGGCCCTGGCCCGTCACGAGCCGTCCCCCGTCACCCCCGCCTCGGCCATCGCCAAGGTCGCCAACAAGTTGACCAGGTCGCCGGCGACCGAGATGACGGTGCTGTGGCGGAACCGGGTCGATTACCTTCCCGACCCCGCCCGCAACGGCGAGATGGGGCCGGGACTGGTCGGGCAACTGTTCCTGTTCGGTCCGAACCTGCAGTTCGTCGAGGCCAACGGCCGGCTGATCGTCGCCCTGTATGACGAAAGCCCTCGCCCACCGGGCCAGCAGCCGAACAAACCCGAGTGCTGGGAATTCACCAAGGAGACGTTGCAGAAGTTGAAGACGCCGGACGAACGCTTCGGCATGAGCTACGCCCTGTTCCTGCCGTGGCCGACCTATCGGCCGGATGTGACGCGGGTGCGGATCGCCGTCCGCTACGACCAGGAGAACGGGCACTCCCTTTATGCCCCGGAGACGTGGATCACACTCGACAATAGCGTGCCGGGCAGCGGGGCGGCCGCCGCATTCTGGTCGCGGTCGAGCGTCGTGCCGGGCGGCGGGATCGGGCCGACCCCCTCGTCGGCGTCGCCGTTGCCGTTCACGCCCTCGCCGGCGTCGGCACCCCCGCCCTCACCCCTGCCCTCGCCTTCGCCTTCGCCTTCGCCCACGGGCAGTTCGGCTGGCATGGCTCCGGGCGGTCCGCAGGAACACGGTACGCGACCGACGGGGGGGCTGGGACAGTCCGGGGCTGGAACTTCGCCCGCGGCACCGGGCGTCGGTCCGTTCGCCCCGCTGGCACCTCCGCCGATGGTGAACGGGCTGCCGTATGGGGCACTCACGCCGGCCCCGCCGGGCTACGGTACGCCGCTGCCGGGCTACGGTATGCCGCTGCCGGGCGTCGCCGTAGCGGGCGGGGCTAATGGATCGGGGGCACCCGCCCCTCCCGCCTCGCCGCAGACCGGCGTGTCCGGTCCCGGGGGATTGCAACCGATCGTGCTAGTCGCGCCGGGGTCGTCCTCGCGGTGATGCGGTAGTGCGTGTCGGCCGGAAGCCGTCCGCCGGGGGGATGGCGTGATCCGCCGGTCCCCAGCGTGGTACGCGCCGGCCCGGAATCTTTCGTCGCCTCTCCAAAGTGCCCGAGACTGGCAACTCCCGCGCCGGGTGTGCTAATGTTTTCCCGACGGCACCCGCGTGCGGGTTAGCAAAGACGGGGCGGGAGTTATGAATTTTTCTTCGCTGCTGGACACCATGATCCCCTGGGTGACGAACAACCTGCCGTATGTGGTCGGGGGCGTCGTGGCCGTGAGCGTCGCGACGATCGCCCTGCTGGCGAACCGGCGGCGGGGTCTGGACCCGACGAAGCTCCCGGCCCAGACGGGGGAATCGGTCGCGCGGATCGTAGAACGGGAGAAGGCGGCACGGTGGGCCCCGCCGGAACAGTCGTTCGCCGACCGCCGTGGGTCCGTCCGCCGCGACGGTCAGCCCGTGCGGGTGGTCGTCGCGTCCACGACTTTTCGCCACGGCACGGAGGAGGGCTATGTGCTTGATCGCTCGACCGGGGGGTTGCGGATCGCCCTGCCCGTGGCGATCGCCCCGGGAAGCGCGCTGCAGGTCCGGGCCGCCAACGCCCCCGACACCGTCGGCTTCGTCACGGTGATCGTGCGGAATTGCCGCAAGAACTCGGACTTCTTCGAGGTGGGTTGCGAGTTCGAAAGGACCCCGCCCTGGAACGTGCTGCTGCTGTTCGGCTAGGACCGCCGCCTTCGCGGCGTCGTGAGTCGCTGTCCTATGGCCCTTCCCGGCCGAGAGAGAGTCTTCAGGCCTGCGGACCGCGGCGGTGGCAAAAGGCCGCCGCGGCGTCAGTCGTTGTCTTGCGGCCGCAGGGCGCGTGAGCCGATCCGTGCCAGGAAGCGGGCCTTCTGGGCCGCGGTCAACTCCCGCGTGTATTTCTGCCGCACGGCCTCGACCCAGCGGATTTTCCGCTTGCCGTAGTCGGTGGCCACCCGGACCAGGACCGGCCCGTCGTGGCTCAAGGCCCCCCGCAGCTTGGCTTCAAGCTCGGCATGGCTGAGTATCTCGGTGTAGGCGACCCCCAAGGCCCGGGCTAACGACCGGTAATCGATGCGGGCGAGGATCGTGGCCGTGGTCCGCAGGTAAGCCGGCTTCTGGAGCATCTGCATGTAGTGGTAGGCCTGGTCGTCGAGCACGAGGAACTTGACGGGCAGGGCCTCGCGGGCGGCGGTGCTGATCTCCAGGGCCGACATGAGGGCGCAGCCGTCGCCGGTGAGGGTGGCGACGGTGCGGCCGGGGTGGACCTTCTGTGCCCCGATGGCGGCGGGGATGCTCCAGCCCATGGCCTGGTTATCGACCGGGTTGAAGTAGGTACGGGGCTGGAAGACGGGGAAGTGCTCGGCGGCCAGGTGTTCGGTCACGGTCACGTCGGTGAAGAGCAGGGCGTCCTCGGGCAGGAGGCGGCGGAGGGTGCCGACCAGGGCCAGCGGGTCGACCCCGCAGGCGGCCGGGGGCACGTCGCACCGCTCGCGGGCGGCCTCGGCCTTGAGTCGCTCGATGCGGGCCAGGAGGGGCTTGTCGGCGGCCCGACGGAGTCGATCGGCACAGGCCAGCAGCCGGCCCAGGAACACGCCCGCGTCGGCATGCACGCCGACATCGGTGCGAAGGACGCGGCCCAGGTTGCACGGGTTGGCGTCGACGTGAATGACGTGCCTCGGCTGGGGGTTCGAGTAGTACCCGGTCGACACCTCGCTGAACTTCACGCCGATCGCCAGCAGCGTGGTGACGCCGGTCCTCAGGGGGTGCAGGCGGTCGCCGGCGAAGACCGCCTCGGCCACGGCGGAGGCGTGCGGTCCGAACCCCCAGCCGACCGCGAGCGGGTGTGTGTCGGGGATCGCGCCCTTGCCCGAGACGCTGGTGGCGACCGGGGCCTGGAGCAGCTCGGCGACGGCGGTCAGCTCCGGCGTGTGGTCCAGACAGCCGGCCCCGGCGTAGATGCCGATGCGGGCCTTGGGGTCGGCCAGGTAGGGGAGTGCCCGCTGGAAGGCGGCCTCGTCGAACGGCGGGGGCGGTGCGGGCGGTGGCGGACAACGGAAGTCGTGGACCTCGATGAAGAGGTTGTATGGGACGACGACGGCGACCGGTCCGGGTTCGCCGCTGCGGGCCGTCAGGAACGCCTGCCGCACCGCCGACGGGACCTGGGCGACGGTCTGCACGGGGTAGACGGCCTTACAGAGCGGTCGCAACAACTCGGTGTGGTTCAGGGCGTGGACCTGGAACGGCCGGGCCTTCTCGCCGTTGGCCACCTCGCCGACGATCGCCACGACCGGGGAGGAGTCGAGCAGGGCCTCGCCCAGGCCGGTGAGGGAGTTAGTCACGCCCGGACCCGGGACGATGCAGAGAACGCCGGGCTGCCCGGTGCTGCGGGCGTAGCCGTCGGCCATGGCGGCGGCACTGAACTCGTGTGTGACCAGCAGGTATGGTAGCCCGCGGTCCTTGAAGGTGTCCCACAACTCGTTCTCCTGGGCACCCGGTATGCCGTAGACGCAGGCGGTCCCTTCGCTGAGCAACGCCTCGGTCAGCGCCTCGGCACCGGTCAGGCGACCGAACACCCAGCCGCGGTGGCGGGCCTGGCGGAACCGTTCGAGCGGCCCGGTCGCGGCGTGGACGGCCAAGGCCCCACTCACGACGGCAGTACCCTGCAGCAGACCCCGACGGGAAAACGACCAGTCCATGGCACTCTCGCCCTCGGGAATGAGGGAGGAACGCGAGGCTCACCGGGTGAGCAGCGGAAGGCTCTGCGGTCGAGCAACGGAAGGAGTATCGGCTCGGGAACTGGCGTGAGTTCGAGGTCTTTGCGGGAATGGGTAGGAACAGCCGCGGGGGGCGATTACCGCGAGCGGCGGGGTGGGGCCGGGCCGCAACGGACAGTTGGTCGGATTTGCCCGCCGCGGGCGCGGCGGCTAAGATGCAGTTGCCTCTGCGGTGTTCGTGACGGGTCGTGTGCTTTTGGCGAACCGACAGATACTCGCTCGGGGAGCCTTCACTTTAATTCAGTCGGCGCTCGCAAGCCCGTCCTCGCCGAGTCCCGGCGAGATTGTAGCGGGATCCGAAACCCGGCTGAGAGGCACCCAGTTAAACAGCGGGTTCCCGAAGAATGACCCACACGGCACAGGTGGAGGTTTTTTCTTTTTCCCGGCAAGGACATTTTCCCCACATCATCCCTTCACGCGGCCGGGAAGTCCGCCGAACTCTTGGAACCGCCGGGACTTATTTCGTCTCCAGTGGGGAAATCCGGGCTGCCCTTTTTCGTGCAACTTCCCTCTTGACAGGGGCCGATTCGTGCCGCTGATTTCGTGCCAACTTCTTGCCGGAACTGGAGTTTGGAAAGGCCCGCATTGACAACGCACTGCCACTCGATTCCCGGTTGACTTCACCGTTCGAGACGCTAATCTCCTCGGCAGTTGATACGACCTCATCGCGCGTGGTCTAACGAGGAGTCAGGATGAAAGCGTTGCCCCCGAACCACAAGGGCATCATCATTCCTTCTCTGGCCCCGGTCTTCCCGGCCGGGGATGACGACCAGACGGTCCGGTGAACCCGGACGCGACCGGCGGACTCCCCCTCTCGTGCTCGTGTGCCGGTCGATACCCGACCCCTGGAACAATCCACGGTGTGAACACCTGAATCGACAGGTGCTGCGGCCTCAGCCGAGGCCGGAGCGATCCTGGCGAAGCACGCGACCGGTCAGGTCCGAGGCGATACCCGTTTCCCGCCGCAGGGAGCGCGCCGGGTGAAGAGTTAGGAAGACAGAGGCGGATCTCGCTTCCTCCGCCTCAGCGCGGGTTTCCTCCGACCGCCGGGCGTGACGACCTGGGGCAGGGACGCCCACATCAGGTCTGAAGCAGGCCGGTTCGCCTAGGACGGGTGGGCCGGCCTTGTCCTTTTCTCGCTGGCCCGGCACTGAGTCGCTTACGCCGCTCGGTCGCCGGGGTTTTTACGGTCCACCGGACGCCTTCAGGGATCGCCCCGACATGAGCCGTCGCCCCGTTCCTGGGTTCGTTCCGCTGTGCGGTCTGGGGGTCGTTCTGGTCGCGGCCCTCGGGCCGGTCCTGGCCCGGCCGGAGCCTCCCGAGGCGACGGCCGCCGACCCCCCTGGACGTCCGCGGGTTCGCGTCCAACCGGTGCTCGGGCCGGTCCTCGAAGGGACGCTCTGCTTGCCGGCCGTAGTCGTCAAGACCGAAAGCGGCAGTGCCACGGTCCGGGTCGCCCACATCCGCCGGGTCACGTTCCAGAAGGACCCCGACGGCACCTCTCACGACGTGGTACAGCTCGCCGACAAGTCTTTGGTCCGGGGCCAGGTTTTACTGGACGAGTTGGTGCTCGACCGCGACGGCGGGGGGGAGGTGATCGTCCGGCGGGCCGAACTCCGCGAGATCCGCTTCGTCCGGGACGAGCATCTGGGCCTGGGGGTGGTGCTGTTCGGCCTGCTCACCCTGACGGCGATGGAGGTCGTCCTCGGGGTGGATAACGTCATCTTCATCGCCATCGTGGCCGGCAAGTTGCCGGAGACGCAGCGGCCGCGGGCCCGTCGTATCGGTCTGGTGGCCGCCCTGGGCACACGCCTGCTGCTGCTCTTTACGCTGTCGTTCCTGCTCGGCCTGACCACGCCCGTGTTCACCCTGCCGAACCTCGGCATTCTGCGGGACCTGGAGGCCCGCGAGGTGTCCTGGCGGGACATCATCCTTCTGGCCGGCGGGTTCTTCCTGATCGGCAAGAGCACCTATGAGATGCACGAGAAGCTCGAGGAGGCCCGCAAGAACCGGCAGGGGGAAGCAAGCCCGGCGGTGCCGGCCGCCGTCAGCTTCGCCCGGACGGTCGTGACGATCGTCATCATCGACATCGTCTTTTCCCTGGACTCGGTCATCACCGCGGTGGGCATGGTCGAGTCGCTGTGGGTCATGGTGGTGGCGATGGTCCTGTCGATGCTGGTGATGCTGTGCTTCGCCGGGGCCATCGCCGACTTCGTGGACCGTCACCCGACCGTGAAGGTGTTGGCCCTGAGCTTCCTGATCCTGATCGGCGTGATGCTGGTGGCCGAGGGGTTGGGGCAGCACATCGACAAGGGTTACATCTACACCGCGATGGCGTTTTCGGTGCTGGTCGAGTTGGTGAACTTGCGGTTGCGCAAGCCGGCGGGTGGCGGCTGAGCCGCGGCCGAGCGGCCCGCCGGGTGGGGCAGTTGCCGGGCTTAGCCGGGGTGGGCTGAGCGGCGGGCGAGCCGGCGAGCCGAGTGGGGGAGGCGGCCCGCCGGCTGCGGGAATCGCTGAGCGACTAGCTGTTGTAGCCGATCAGGTCCCAGCCCTTGCGGTAGGTACGGCGGATGAACGGGGCGGCTTCCGGGATGCTGGCGGTGCCCTTCTCGCCGTCCCAGTCGAACGCCTTACCGGTGCGGATGGCGACGTTACCGAGCAGGAAGGCGGCCGTCAGCAGGCCGGCGTAATCGAAGTTGGACAGGGCCAGGTCGGGTTTGCCGGCCTTGATGGCCTCGACCCATTCGCGTTTCTGGCCGGCGTCGCCGCCGTTGTTGGGGGGCAGGGTTTCGGGCTTGCTGCCGCCGCCGGTCGTCTTGCCGGTCTCGAAGTAGACGGTGGCACCGTAGTCGTCCGGGGAGTAGGCGAGGCCCTTGGAGCCGACGACGATCGAGCCGCTGCTCACCAGGTCCTTCTTGGAGAGTTGGGTCGCCCGCTTGACGAGGTCTTCAGGGGGCAAGAGCTTCTTGCCGTCCTTCTTGCCCTCATACCAGTGGAGGGTGAGCGGGACCATCTTGCCGCGGGCCGGGAAGCGCAGGATGACGTGGGCGAAGCTGGGGCAGGTGAGGGGGTTGACGTCGCCGGCCTCGGCCTCCACGCGGGTGGGGTGGGCGAGGTTGAGGCCCATGAAGGCCATGTTGGCGGTGTGGCAGGCCATGTCGCCGATGGCCCCGGTCCCGTAGTCCCAGAAGCCGCGCCAGGAGAACGGGTGGATGCCGGTGGCGTAGGGGACTTCGGGGGCCGGCCCGAGGAACTCGTCCCAGTGGATGCCGGGGGGCACGTCGGCCCTCTTCGGCGGGTTCTTGTCGGTGATCGTGGGGGCCTGGGGCCAGACCGGCCGGTTGGTCCAGACGTGGACTTCGGTCACGTCGCCCAGTTCGCCGGCCCGCAGCAACTCGACCGCCTTGCGCAGGCCGTTGGAGGCCGTCCCCTGGTTGCCCATCTGGGTGCAGACCTTGTTCTTCTTGGCCTCGTCGCGCAGGAGCAGGGCCTCGGCCACGTCGTGGGTCAGGGGCTTCTGGCAGTAGACGTGCTTGCCGGCTCGCATGGCCAGGACGCAGGGCAGGGCGTGGGTGTGGTCCGGGGTACTGACGACCACGGCGTCGATGTTCCTGAACAGCGGGGTGTCGTCGAACAACTTGCGGAAGTCGAAGAAGGTCTTGGCCTCGGGCCACTTCTTGGCCTTGGGGGCGAGCCGGCCTTCGTCGATGTCGCACAGGGCGACGACTTCCATGAGGTCGCCGGCCTGGTCGATGTCGCTGGAGCCTTTGCCGCCGACGCCGATACCGGCGACGCGGAGCTTCTCGTTGGCCCGGTAGACGCGTGCCTGGGAGACGGCCGGTGCCAGGTGCAGGTAGCCGAGCGATGCGGCCGATGCGGCGAGCATCTGCCGGCGGGTCAGCCGACGTGTCATGGGTGTTTCTCCGTGTCGAATCGAGAGAGAGTGTGTGCGCCCGGGGGGTTGGTCCCGAGCTTCCGAGAGTCGGTGGGCACGGGTGTGAGTGTAAACGGCCGTTCCGGTCGCGGCAACGAGGAAACCCACCTAGCCTAACGGGGTGGCGACTCGGGTCCGGCCGGGGGTCGGGTTTGCCTGCGGTGGGCGGGGCTGCATGACCGGGTCGCTTGCCGGGTTGGCGGGGCGGCGGGGTCAGGCGAGGTGCGACGGGCAACTGTGGCGCTCCGCCGCAACGTCCGTGGCGACCCGACGCACCGGTAGCCGAGCGATTCACTTGACCACTTTCTCGCCCACGAACTGCGTCTCCACCGACCCACCGAACGACTTTCGGTTCTCAGCCGTGTTCTGCTGAGTTCTGCCGCTTGGGCATGGGAGTTTGACGGCTTACGGGTTGTCTCGTGGGGGGGCCTTTGCTAGCTTCTTCACCGGCTCTGAGTGCCGAGGGTGCATGTTTGTCGTCTTCACTCCGGGGCGAGCGATGGATCATGCTTCTGGGGTCCGAGCCTACCGCCCTCGGTTAGCGGGCTTCGATCTCCTCCGGTTGGTCGCGGCCGGCACCATCTTCTATCAGCACGCCTGTTCGCTGCTCGGTCGGGAGGACCTGGTCGAGGTCCTCGGCTTGCGGGTCGGTCGGGTGGGCACGGCCACGTTCTTTGCCCTGAGCGGCTATCTGGCGGCGACCAGTTCCCGGTCGCCCGAGTCGTGGCTCGGCCGGCGACTGATGAAACTGTTCCCGGCTTACTGGGTGGTCACCGCGCTGACCTTCGCGGCCACGGCCCTGACCGGTTACAAGCAGTTCGACACGATCCAGGTCGTCTGCCAACTCGCCGGCATCGGCCTCTATACCCACGGGGAGATGCTCGTCGGCGTCAGCACCTGGTTCGTCTCGGCACTGCTGGTGTTGTATCTGATCGCATACCTCGGCCTGCGAACCGAGGGGCTAGCCGTGGTCGTGGCGACGCTGCTGCTCGGTGTCGTGGCGGTGATCGACCCGGCCGGGCTTGAATCGTTCACCATCGTCTCGACCCACGGGGTCACCTTCCTGCTGGCGTACACGGTCGGGAAGTCCGGCCGGCCGGCCGGGAGTCGCTTCCTCTTCTGGGCGCTGGTGCTGGCGGCGGGGGGCATGTACTGGCCCCAGTTCCGTTACGGGGCCGTGGCACTCGGGGGGCTGGCGGTGGTGACGGCCTGTACCCGCGACTGCGGCTTCGGGCGGTGGTTCGCAACCTACTCCTACGAATGGTTCCTCGTCCACGGGCTGTGCCTGCACGTCGTCATCGCCCTCGGGGCCGACCGCCTGGCGCTGCTTTTGCCGTGTGCGGCGGTCGTCTCGCTGGCCAGTGCCGTCCTGCTCAAGGGGTTCGTCGAGACGCTCGTCGCGAGGGTGAATTCGCTTGCCGGGTGGCAAGGAAACGACGAAGATGGTAGCCGCTCGCTAGCCCTCGCCCGCTCGGCCGACAGGGCCGTCGCCTCCCAGCCCCGGCTGCCCCATGTTACGAATTCTTGGTAGCCCGAAGACTCTGTGTAACGGGACAACACGCCGCGACTTTCTGACCGCCGGGGCGGCCCTGGGCCTGACACTTCCGGGCTTTCTGCGGGCCGCCGACGCCTCCCGGAACCGCGAACGGGCCGCGACTGCCGGGACGCACTCCGAGAAGCCCGTCGGAAAGCACTTCGGTCGGGCGAGGTCGTGTATTCTGCTCTTCCTGTACGGCTCGCCGAGTCAGCTCGAACTGGCCGACATGAAGCCCGACGCCCCTGTCGAGGTCCGGGGCGAGTTGCGTGCCATCCGCTCCAGTCTGCCGGGTTGCGACGTGTGCGAACTGCTGCCGCATACCAGCCGGGTGATGCACCACGTCACGGTCGTGCGGTCGGTCACGCACAAGTACCCGATCCACGGCGTGGCCTACGCCACCACGTCGGTGCCGGAGATCGATGTGGCCATGGAACTCAGCCCCAACGACGCCCGGCACTGGCCGTTCATCGGCTCGGTCGTGTCGCACCTGGAGCAGCGGGCCGATCCGGCGGCGGCCCGCAAGCCGGTGCCGGACAACATCGCCCTGCCGTTCCCCTTCAGCAGCCAGCGGACGGGCGAGGTGCAGCGGGCCGGTCCTTACCCGGCCTTTCTGGGCCGGCAGTTCGCCCCGCTGTTCACCCACTTCCACGGACGGGCCACGGCCCGGATCACCAAGACGCTCAACGACCGCACGGTAGAATTCGCCGAACCGTATGCCGGCATCGACCCGGACGCCTACTTCAGCCTCGGCGGCGACGAGGCCGCGGAGATCACCCTCGACCGTCTCCAGAGCCGCAAGTCGCTCCTGGAGCAGATGGAAGACGCCCGCCGGTCGCGGGGCCGCACGCGGGGCCGAGGCGAGGCACACGATCCTTACCGGGAATTGGCCTACACGCTGATCGGTTCGGAGAAGGTGCGGCAGGCCCTGGACGTGCGGCGGGAACCGGCCCGGGTGCGGGAGCACTACGGCCACTTCCTGTTCGGCCAGGGCTGTCTGGCGGCCCGCCGGCTGGTCGAGGCGGGAAGCCGCTTCGTCACCGTCTTCTGGGACGAATTCGGCCTGGCCGGCTCCGGCTGGGACACGCACTGGGAACACTACCCGCGGATGCGGAACGAGCTGATGCCGGGCTTCGACCGCGGCTTCTCGGGGCTGATCGCCGACCTCGACCAGCGCGGGCTGCTCGACGAGACACTGGTGATGGTGCTGAGCGAACACGGCCGCACGCCGAAGATCACGAGTGCCAAGGGCGGCGGCCGGGACCACTGGTCCCAGGCTTACACCGTGCTGCTCGCCGGCGGCGGGATCGCCCGCGGCTGCGTGATCGGCAAGACCGACTCGATCGGCGGAACGGTGACCGACCGTCCGGTGTCACCCAAGGACCTGCTCGCCACGGCGTACCACCTGCTAGGGTTCGACCCGGACACGACCCTTACCGACCGGACCGGCCGCCCGGTGCCGCTGGTCCCCGGCGGGCAGGTCCTTCATGACGCCCTCGCCTGAGCGACGCCGGGTCGGTCGGCCACAACCTGGTCTGGTCGTGGGGCCGACGGTCTCGGCACGCGACTGGTCGTGGGGCCGTCGGTCTCGGCACGCGGCCGGTCGGTCGTGGGGTCGTCGGCCTCGGCACGCGGGCGGCCCTCGTCCCACGCACACGTTCCTCTCCTGGCTCCAGGCCCGTCGCCCGTTACCGAAGCGAAGAGGCTGCGAGTGTCCGACGAAACGTGGAGCGAGGTGGCCCGCATGCTCGTGGCCGGTGCGTGGGTGGCCGCCGTCGCCGTCCCCGTCGGCGTGGTCGCGTCTCGGCTAAGGCGGGGTCCGCTGTGGCCGGTCTGGAGGCCGTGGCGGGTTCCCTGGGGCGGTTTCGAGGTGGTGGCCGGCTTCCTGGTCCTGACGGCCGTGGTGCCGGAAGTGGTACTGGCCGGGCTGACGGGCAGCGGCTTTTACCGCGCGGTGTACGGCGGGGGATTTCCCGCCCTCGCGGCCGAGCAGGCCCCGCCTGTGGGGGCCGCCGCCGCCGTGGCCGGGGCCGCCGCCGCCGAGACGATCCACAGCGAATTCCAGACGGCGGCGGTCGTGCGGCAGTTGTGGGCCGGGCTGCTCGCCGTCCCCTTCCAACTGGGCCTGCTCGCACTGGCGGCTCGGTTGCTCTATCCGAACTGGCGTCGGCCGCGGCCCCCCGCGCCGGCCACGGCGGTCTTGCTCGGCGTGTTGGCCTGGGTCGTGCTGGCCCCGACCGTGCTGGTCGTGAACCTCGGCGTCAACCTGCTGTTCACCCACTTCGAGGTCACGCCCGATTCCCACCAACTGACCCGGCTGGGCGGTCGGCCGTTGCTCGACTCGGTCGTGTTCCTCGTCCAGGCCTGTGTGGCCGCGCCGCTGCTGGAGGAGGTGTTGTTCCGTGGCGTGGTGCTGCCGTGGGTGCTGGCGGCCCGCAAGCCGCGGCCGGTGGCGGATGTGCCCCGGCACGCCCGGCCCGGGCTGGTCGTGGCCCTGGGGGTCGTGTTCGCGGCCCTCACGGGACGGCCGGGGCCGGTCGTGTTCGCCGTGGTGCTGGCCGGCGGGTTGCTCGTGACGCTCAGAGTGTGGCGGTCGAAGCGGCGGACGGCCGGGGCGGTGTACTCGTCGGCGGCCCTCTTCGCGGCAGTCCACTTGGCGGTGTGGCCGTCCCCCGTCCCGCTCTTTCTGTTCGGCCTGGGCCTCGGCTGGCTGGCGGTGCGGACGCGGGGCGTGCTGACCCCGGTGCTGGTCCACGGCCTGTTCAACGCGGTGTCGACGGTGTACGTGTTACGCGGCGGCCCGGTCTGAGTCTGAACGCGGCGGCGAGCCGAGGCTCGCTGACGGCCCGCCGAGTCCGAGCACGGCTTGGTAGGTGGCGAACGTCAGCCGGGCGGCGTTGGCCCAGGAGAAGCGGGCGGCGGTGGCCCGTGCGGCCTGGCGATACGGGGCCAGGTAGTCCCGGTCGGTGATCGTTCGCTGCATCGCCTCGCGCCAGCCGGCCAGGTCGCCCGGTTCCAGCAGGGGGGCGTTCGGTCCCACCACCTCGCGGACGGCCGCGGCGGTGGAGACGACGGCCGCTCCGCCACAGGCCATCATCTCGATGGGCGGCAGCCCGAAGCCCTCGTAATGGGAGGGGTAGAACAGGGCTTCGGCCCCGGTGTAGAGCCCCGGTAAGTCGTCGTCCGCGACGTAGCCCAGGTAACGGACCCCGCGGTGCCGGGCCACGGCCTCGAAGAATTCGCGCTCCGGTTCGGACTTCCACCCCCAGGCACCGCCGAGCACGAGCGGGCAGGCGTCACGGAGTTCGGCGGGCAGGTCGCAGAAGGCCCGCAACAGGGTGCCGACGTTCTTGCGCGGCTCGACGGTGCCGACGTACAGGAGGTAGCGGGGCGGCAGTCCGAGGCGGCGGCGGACGGCGGCCACGCTACCGGGGGGCTGCGGCCGGAACGCCGGGTTGATCCCGCAGGGTACGGTCGTGACCCGCTCGGGAGCCAGACCGAGTAGCCGCAAGGCTTCGTCCCGGACGGCGTCGGAGTCGACCAGGATGTGGGCGGCCGTGGCGATCCCCCGGGCGAACGCCTGCTCGTAGCGCCTGACGCGGTCGGCCGGGTGCCAGTGTGGGTAGAGGATGACGGACAGGTCGTGGACGGTGACGACGGTGGGCAGCGGCACCCGGAAGGGAACGAGGTTCGGTTCGTGGTACAGGTCGAAGCGGCCGAGGCGGGCCAGGGCGTGGAAGTGGGCGGCGTAGCCGGCGCGGGCCAGGCGACGGGCCAGTCGCTGCGGCCAGGAGTCGGAGTCGGGGCGGGGCGGGGCCGGGGCCGGGGAGCCGCGGCCGGTCGCGGGGGCGGCGGGGCGGTAGAAGCGGGTTGCCCACTGCCGGACCCGCTCGCCGGGGTAGAGCCAGAAGCAGTGATCGGGGTAGGCCGTGACGAGGGCACGGTGTAGCTGGGCCGTGGTGTGGCCGACGCCCGTCTTCGGGCGGATGGCCGAGGCCCCGTTGAACAGCACGCGCATGCGATCTCCCCCGCTGGGCCGGGCCGCGGGCTGACGGCCGGGGTCGGTCAGGCCGCCTTCGCCGCGTCACCCGGTTCGCCGGCATCGGCCGATCCGGCCGCCGACCGGGCCGCCCGCAGCTCGGCCTGTTGGGCGACGTGGTCGCAATAAGCCTGGATGATCTCGGCCGGTGGCCCCGCCCGCACCACCCGCCCCCGCTTCATCCACAACACATGGGTGCAGGTCTCGGCGATGGTGTTCAGGTCGTGCGACACCAGGACCATCAGCCGCGACGCCGACATCAACTCGCGCATGCGGGCCCGGGCCTTGGCCTGGAAGGCCATGTCGCCCACGGCCAGGACCTCGTCGATGAGCAGGACCTCGGGGTCGGTGGCGGTGGCGATCGCGAAGGCCAGCCGCATCCGCATCCCGGCCGAGTAGTTCCGCACCGGGAAGTTGAGGAACTCGCCGAGCTCGGAGAAGGCCCCGATGCTCTCCCGCTTGGCCCTCAGCCCGGCCGGCGTTTCTCCCTGCATGTACGCCCGGTACTCGATGTTCTCCCAACCGGTGGCGTCCGGCTCGAAGCCGAGTGTGATGTCGAACAGGGAGCAGATACGGCCCTCGACCGAACAGCTACCGCGGGACGGGGTGTAGATCCCGGCGAGCAACTTCAGGAGGGTACTCTTGCCGGCCCCGTTGTGACCGATGACGCCGATCCGGTCGCCGTCCCGGGCCGAGAAGGTGATGTCCGACAGGGCGTGGATCGCGACGCAGGGGTTGGGGTTCAGGGAGCCGCGGAAAAGCCCCTGGAGGAGGTACTCTTTGAGCGTCAGTTGGCGGGTCGGCTGCAGGGTGAACGTCACTGAGGCGGAATTCACTTCGATCCTGGGCATGGCGGCATTCCGGGAGGTCGGCAGCGACGGTCGGTTCGGGGTCCGGTCGGTTCGGGGTCCGGTCGGTAACGGGGGGAGGGGTTGGAGAATCGCCTCACAGGTGGAAGATGACCCGCCTCTGGAGCCAGGCCACGGTACCGGCCGCCAGGCCGACCAGGGCGACCGCCGCGCCCATGCCGGCCAGGTACATCTGCAACGTCGGGAGCTGCCCGGTCAGGAGCGGGGTGCGGGTCAGTTCCAGGAGCCAGTACACCGGGTTGACGTCGATCACCCAGCCGAGCTGCTTCTCGTCGAGGAGGCGGCGGCTGTACATGATCGGTGTGAGGAAGAAGAGGATCTGGGCGGCCACCTCCAGCAGGTGCAGCGTGTCGTGGAAGAAGACGTTGGCGAAGGCGCTGATGGTCGCCGCGCCCCAGGCCGCGAAGAACAGGATGATTAGCCCCGGGAAGACGGCGAACAGCCGCAAGATGACCGACCCGTCGCCCTTGGTCAGGGCCACCATCACCACGACCACGGCCAGGGCGATACTGGAGTGGATCGCCTGCCCCAGGACGGTCCGCAGGGTGTACAGGGTATACGGGATCGGGCTTTGCCGGATGTAGGCCTCGTTGGTGGCGAAGCAGCGGCAGCCGTTCAGGGTCGAGTCGCGGAGGAAGCCCCAGATGGCCATGCCGGTGAGGACCGTGGCGGCGTAGCTGATCGGGTCGCCGTTGCCCAGCAGGTTGCTGAAGACCACGGTGAAGACGATCGTCATGGCGATCGGGTTGAGCAGCGACCAGCCGATCCCCAGGATCGACCGCCGGTAGCGCTGCCGCAGGTCTAGCTTGACAAGGGCCAACAGGAAGTGGCGGAACTTCCACAGCGCGGCGACGTGCTGAAGCATCCCTGACCCCGGCAGTGAATCGTGGGGGGCCTCTCCCCGGGGCGGCACAGTACACCAAGCCCCCACCTCGTTGCCAGCCCAACTTTCCGGGCCGGAGCCTGGGCCTCGCGAGCCGAGGCGCGGATTCGTCGACGGCCGCTTTTCGTGCCGGCCGCTCGGACCGACGGGCCGGTCGTATCGGGAAAAAGCACTTGCGCTTTCGAGCCGGTTGTGCGAAGCTTGCCGGTCCGGGAATCCGGGCACAAGACACTGGCCATGAACCACGGCTTGCCTCGCGACGAAGTGATCACCGGCGATTGTCTGGAGGTTCTCGGCCGTCTGGAGGCCGGCTATGTGGACCTCGTTTTCGCCGACCCGCCGTTCAACATCGGCTACGAGTACGACCGGTACGACGACCGGCGGACGAAGGCCGAGTACCTGGGCTGGGCCGACCGCTGGCTTGCGGCCGCCGTGCGGGTA
>Ga0308417_1000928_pt1 | contig 20478 bp, 13 predicted proteins | sample HotsprSampleOS65_FD_203528 | JGI IMG/M metagenome (GOLD analysis project Ga0308417, IMG submission 203528) | Hot spring phototrophic mat microbial communities from Octopus Spring, Yellowstone National Park, Wyoming, United States - 20090730_OS65 ... | reverse complement strand
ATGTTTCTCACCAGCGGGTTTTATGAGCGCGAGCAAGTTGTGATCGGTCAGGCACGGTGGACGATGCCATCTGCCACAGTCTGGCTCCCAAGTATGCCGCATCCGGCGATTGTGACGATGCGTATGACCGGACGACCCGGTGGTAGCGAGGTACGCATTGTCGTTGAGGATCGGAAGGTGACCCGCATCCAGGTTGCGGACAACCAGTTGCGGCGCTATCAGTTTCTCAATCCCATGTCACCGCCGGGCAGTGGGCGCACCCATATTGCGCTTCAGGATATGACACTATCTGCACTGAATGTCCCAGACGATCCCCGCGAGTTGACCGTGATGATCAAACGGATCAAACTGCAATCGACTGGCGGTATCCCATTGCTCCCACTGCTCCCCCCACTGGCGTGGTTGCCGACCCTGTGCAGTATCATGATCGGGTGGGGATTGCGGTCTAGCGGAGCGACGCGTATTTGGGCCTGGTCGCTGGCGCTGGCGGTGGGGGTGGCGCTGGCAGGCGGTTGGGGGTGGGCACGCATATGGTTTGATCCCTTTCTGCCGGCCACAACCGCTGGTATGGCTTTAATCGTTGCCCTGCTGGTGATACTGCACCGCACTGCTGGTCGGGGTGCCCGCGCCTGCCAACTGCTAGCCGTGCTGGCCGTTGCGGCTGGCCCGCTCACCCTCTATATGTTGATCGCCAGGTTATGGCCGCTGTTGCTACACCACGAGAACATACCGCTGCTGTTGATACCACTCGGCCTGGTACTGCTGCTGTTCAAGGAACAGCGATTTCCAGCGGTCATCATGACGAGTCTGATCCTGCTGGTAGCGGGCAGTTTCGGGCTGGGGATGTTCTGGGATATTTTCAGATCAAGCTACAGCCATGACTTCAATGCAATCCACACTGGTGTCGCTGGTTATATCACGTATGGTCAACCACTGTATAATCTGGCTGGTATCAGCGGCAATCCCTTTGATGCACACTACAAGTATCCGCCCAGCTTTGCTTTTACCTTTTATCCCTTTGCCCTGCTAAACTCTACATTAGCTCTGTACATCTGGCGTCTGTTGAACACCGCGCTCCTGCTGGTGTCAGCCGGGGTACTCCTGCGGGCCTACCATGTACGGCTATGTTCGTGGCCCGCAGCGGGGTTGGCGCTGATATTGCTGCTTATGCAGCCGATTCGGGACGCACTGCGTTATGGTCAGATCGATATCATCGTGCTATGTGCCCTATCATGTGGTCTGCTGGCAATGCGACGCGAGCGCTGGGGATGGATGGGTGTTGCGCTGGGCCTGGCCGCCACGCTCAAGCTATACCCGGTGTATATCCTCGGTCTGAGTTGCGCACAGCGTCGCTGGTGGGCACTGGGCGGGGCGGTGCTGGCCGCAATATGCATCGGAGTGGCATCGCTGGTAGTGCTGGGCGGGCAACCATGGTTTGTTTTTCTAAGCGAGGTACTGCAGGCCACGAGTGGCGGTACGGCCTGGGTCGAGAATCAAACCTTCAACGGCTTTATCAACCGTCTGTTTATCGCTGATTCCATCGGTCTTGAGCCTGATGGTGGCGGATGGGTTACGCTGGCAACCTACGTCTGGTTTGTCGTCCTTACGACCGTAACATTCTGGTTTACGCAGGCTGGCCGGTTACGGCCTGATCTGGGGTATGGTCTGTGGACGGTGACGCTGGTGCTGGTGCTGCCAGTAGCCTGGATGCACTATCTGGCGATCCTGGTGGTGCCCATCTTCCAACTGCTCGTTCTGGCCGACGAAGACGAGGAAGGCCTAGCCTGGCCGTCTGTGGCATGTCTGTTCCTGGCGTTTATGCTGATCGCGCCAGGTAATCCATGGACGTTTTTTAATCGCACCTTACATGGCCCCTACTGGCAGCTTATTCTCTCCTATAAGTTCTACGGTATGCTGCTGCTGTATGCAGCGTTGGTATTGAGCAACCGTCGCTCCACAGTAAAGTCGTTGAATCCTTTAGTTGGTGAGGACGCTGAAGAAGTCGTCGATTATGAGATGCCGCCGGGTGAGCAGATCGCACCTCAGCGTCTCAGACAATCGGCGTTTCCAGATAGGGATGTAGGCCTATAGCAATCCTAAGTTGTGAAGCCCTAGAGTCCCGGCTTTCGCCGGAGTTTCGCTCCATCCAGGCGAAAGCCAGGACTCCACTCCAGGTTACAATGAAGATAGACTTGCTCTAGCAAACTGACCATATCACCGCATACATCCTGTCATAGGGAGGCCCATGGTACGTCGATCGCTTGAACGGATGTGGGTGCATTCCATGCAACCCGCCAATGCTTGCCAGACTTCGGGTGAACGCCGTGCGCAAAACACGCACCTGCATCGCCACGATTTGCCAGTTGGTATTGCCCTGAGTGTGATCACCCTGGCGTTGTATGTGCATACCCTGTTGCCTGGACTGGGCATTGGCGACACCGCCGAACTCCAGCGGGTCGCGCCGACGCTAGATGTCGCGCATCCCACCGGCTATCCGCTCTACACCCTGCTGGGCTGGCTCTGGAGTCACCTGCCGCTCGGCTCGACGCCGGCCTGGCGGATGAACCTCTTCTCAGCCGTGGCCGGAGCGCTGACCGTGGGAGTACTCTACCTCTGTGCACGCACAATGGGTCAGCGCCTGGTCGTTGCCATAGCTGCTCCGCTCACGCTGGCAACCTCAGTGACCTTCTGGTCACAGGCGACCATAACCGAAGTCTACGCGCTGGCATTACTCTTACAAGCACTGCTCATCCTGGCCGTCTTGCGCTGGCGCAACCGGCAACTGCCACTGTGGAGCATCGGGTTGTTGTGCGGGTTGGCGCTCGCGCATCATCGTTCCATTATGCTGATCCTGCCGGGTCTCCTATTGTTTATCGCTCTGAGTCGCTGGCCGCGTCCGTCTGAAATCGGGTCAGTACTGCTGGCAACATTCCTGCCCTGTCTGCTCTACCTCTATCTGGCGCTGCGTGCGCCACCGTGGGAAGATCGCTGGCTTTTTATGTGGCGGCACGCTTCGGGTACCAGCATGGCCGCGGTCTGGCTCGATCCGGCACAATTATGGGCCGAGGGCCTGGGACGCCCGCTGGCTCTGGTGCAGACCTTTATCTGGCCCGAATTACTGCCCATCGGCACCCTGCTGGCACTGTCAGGCACCGTCGCGCTGGCCGGTCGTGATCGGGCGCTGGCCCTGCTGCTGCTGATCAGCTATGCCATTGTCTTTCTCTTTTGCAGTGTCTACTATGTGATCGATATCGATGCCTTTTTACTACCCGCTCATCTGCTGGCGGCATTGCTGCTGGGCGAAGGACTGATGCTCCTGCTGCGCCCTCTGCCACCACCAGCAGCGCGCGTGGCGAGCCTGCTGTGCCTGGCCCTGCCCATCACGCTGTTGAGCCGCAATATCGACAGCATTCGCGCCGCCAATAGCCCCGCCACCGAGCAGGCAGCGCGAGCTATTATGTCGCAGTCCCTATCCACCCCGGCAGTGATTGTAGACGACCGCAATTCGATTGAGCGGCTACGCTATTTGCAGGCAGTTGAAGGTCAGCATCCTGACCTGATGCTTGTTTCCGATGCCGACCGCGAACACATTCAGGAGTGGCTGGAGCGTGATACTGCCGTATACCTGCTGCACCCGGCCCCAGAACTGGGGTTGCGCCAGCACCCGGTGGGTCTGCTCTGGCAGGTACAGCCCGAACCGCTAGCGATTGAGCAGATGACCCCTGTTGCGGCGCGCTGGTCTGAGGGCATCCATCTGGTAGCCTATACGCTGCCTGCCGGTTCCTATCAACCAGGCGATGTTGTCCCAATTACGCTGGCCTGGGCCGCACAGCATACACCGTCACGGGACTACACCCTGTTTGTGCATCTGATCGGCCCTGACGGTTCGCTCCAGGGCCAGCATGATCGCCCTCCTTCAGTCATGCCAACCAGCCAGTGGCAGCCGGGGCAACGGTTGATCGACATCTATGGGCCGGTGTTGGCACCAGCAGCGCCACCTGGTCAGTATCAGGTAGTGATCGGCTGGTACGACTACCAGACCATGGATCGGCTTGAAATTGAATCAGCAGAGGGTATCATAAACGGAAATACCGTACTACTGGAAAAAATACTGGTATTATTGCCCTGATAAGCATGATTTTCAGTTGATAGGGTGCGGTGTCTTATTCCTGGTACTCCAACGAGACTTCATCGCGGCAGGGGTGCGAGGGTTTGCGGCCCCCGCGCACGTTTCCTTTCTAGTGTGAAGGAGCGAAGCCGCACCACACCACATACGGTGGGTTCGGAGGGGCGAAGCCACACTGCGCCTTCCTTCCCAGGGAATGGCTCGTTGTTGTACCAGGGAAAAAAGGTTTGCTGAAGCACCGCCCTACTTCCTCGCTCCTATTTCCTAAACAAGGAAGGAGCGGGATCCAGGCTCAAACCTGAACTCCAGTTGACAATTCGGAAGGGATTGCTATACATCCGGTAAAATAGATTAAAATCGGATAAAAAAGCTGGTAATATTGCCGTAATAGCAGTATAGTATATATGCAGGAAGAAAGAGGATATCATAGCTGTCCTGGAAACATCGTGTATTCTGGAAGCTCCAGATCACAACGAACGGTCGAGCGCTATGGCACCAATCCTGCTTTACTGATCCAATTCTTCAGAAAAAAGAAGGTCTTTTGCCAGTAGACGGTCGTCTACTGGCTAACGTCCAGATTTTCAAATATGAACCGCACATCTATATACTTGATTGCAGCTCGCCACCGTGATTGCCAAAAAAATCCAGCGCTGTCTTTAATTGCATTCTTTGAATGCATGAGACAGCATGTCAGGCAATATCTAGACAACCAGAACATTCTACGGGAGGTAACCAGTGAAGCGGCCTCGCATTTTAATCGTTGAAGACGAGCGTGATCTGCAAAATCTACTTCGGCTCTTTTTTGAGCGACAGGGCTATACGGTCTATGATGCCCATGATGGGCAAGAAGCGATTGAGGTAGCCCGGCGCAAGCTGCCCGATCTGATTCTAATGGACATTCAGATGCCCCGCAAAACAGGTATTGAGGCGGTGCAAGAGCTACGCGCCGATCCACGCTTTGCCAACACGCCTATTTTAGCTATCACCGCCCATGCACGCAACTACCTCCCGCCCGATATTATTCGTGCTGGATTTGACCATGTCATCATTAAACCATTTGATTTCCAGGAGATCATCGATCGCGTGACTGATGCCCTGCGCTATTTAGATTAGAGCCTGCCTGAAAAGCATACAACAACTCTTCCTCTCATCTGCACGCTTCTGACAAAGATCATGTATACTATAGGCACTCTAGAATGCACGCATTCGCCGTGTGTTCCCCTGTTTGTCTTGTTCAATCTACGGGAGAAGTTTTCAATGCAGCCGCAGACCTTTCCTACCCGCGACGTGTTGCGTCGCCTGCCATTTGGACTGGCCGATGTTGTGCTGATTCTGGGGACGATGGCGCTGCTGTACATGATTGCCCGGGTCGGTGCGGGGATGCTGGTGCAGTTTCAACCGCCCGATGTGGTACCAGTTATTAGTCTCGATCCCCGCAACTTGCCGTACTATGCTGCCCGTTCGACGTTGCGCATGTTTATCGCGCTGGTGGCTTCATTCCTATTCACCTTTGCCTATGGCTATGCGGCTGCCCACAGCCGTCGCGCCGAACAGGTGCTGATACCGCTGCTGGATGTTTTGCAGTCAGTGCCGGTGCTAGGCTTTCTGGCGATTACCGTCACCGGCTTTATTGCGCTCTTTCCGGGTAGCTTGCTGGGGTTAGAAGCGGCGGCTATTTTTGCCATTTTTACCAGTCAGGTCTGGAATATGACCTTTACGTTCTATCAATCGCTCAAGACCCTGCCCCGCGAGTTGGACGAAGCAGCCGCGTTGTACGGGCTATCGCGCTGGCAGCGTTTTACGCAGGTCGAAGTACCATCATCGATGATCGGGTTGATCTGGAATGCGATGATGAGCTTTGGTGGAGGCTGGTTCTTCCTTGCTGCCAGCGAAACAATCAGCGTCCTCAATCAGGAGTACACCTTACCCGGCGTTGGCTCGTATGTGGCGGCGGCGATCGTCGCCCAGGATATGGCCGCGCTCGGCTGGGCATTGCTGACGATTGCGATCGTTATTGTGTTGGTAGATCAACTGTTCTGGCGCCCATTGATCGCCTGGTCGGATAAGTTTAAGATCGAGCAGAGCGCAGCAGCAGAAGCACCACAATCCTGGCTACTGAATCTGCTACGTGCCGCCCGCATTCCGCGCCGCCTGGGGCGCAGACTGGCACCAGTATATGAGGCGTTGAACATGACCCTGGCGCAGCTCACGCCCATACGCTCGCCACATCCCGAATCCGCCCGATCTTTAACGAGGGGTGATCGGCTATACCAGGGCTTATTGATTCTGGTGACGATTGGTCTGGTGCTGGCAGCATTACAGTTTATTTTGACGACCGTGGGACTGTCTGAAGTCGGCTATACCGCCCTGCTCGGCCTGGTGACACTGGGGCGGGTAATGGTTCTCCTGGTGGTCTGCACACTGATCTGGACACCGATCGGTGTAGCCATCGGTTTTAATCCTGGTCTGGCGCGATTGATACAGCCAGTGGTGCAGTTCCTGGCCTCGTTTCCGGCCAATTTTCTGTTCCCGTTTGCGACCATTATGTTTATTCAGACCGGGATAAGCCTGAACTGGGGCGGGATCTTGCTCATGGCGCTTGGGGCACAGTGGTATATTTTGTTTAACACGATTGCCGGAGCGATGAGTATTCCTACCGATCTGCGCGAGATGGCGGCCAGCCTGGGGTTGACGACCTGGCAGCGCTGGCGCACACTGATTATTCCGGGCATCTTCTCGGCCTGGGTAACGGGGGCATTAACGGCAGCAGGTGGAGCCTGGAACGCCAGTATTATTGCCGAGATTGTGGTCTGGGGTGATATGACCCTGGAGGCATTCGGGCTAGGGGCATACATTACGGAGGCGACAGTGGTGGGCGACTGGCCCCGCATCGTGCTGGGCGTGGGCATGATGGTAGTGTACGTGGTGGCAATGAACCGCCTGTTGTGGCGAAAGCTCTACATACTAGGTGAGACAAAGTATCGGTTGGAATGAGCGGTTGGCAGGAGATAGGGGGTATCCACCTATCAGGAGGTACGCGGTGGTATAGTCAGCCCCGAAGTTGCGGGCGACCGGTGGCACAGCCCGCCTCGCGGGCTGTCCAGGCCGCGCAGGCGGCCCTCGCATGCCGAGCCGGGGAGACTTCAGACCCCCGGCGGCAGGCACCTACAACTGTAGTACTATCAGCAGATAGAGAAAGCATAGATCTATGACCAGTGCAACTCAGGGAAAGATTATTGTGGCTGAACAGATCTCAAAGCACTTTCCCTTGCCTGATGGCAAAGGAACTTTTACGGTTTTGAAAGATGTGAATGTGCATGTATGCGATAGTGAGGTGCTGGCGCTGCTGGGGCGCAGCGGTAGCGGCAAGAGTACGCTGCTCCGCATTATGGCCGGCCTCATCCCCCCCAGTAGCGGGCACGTAACCAGCAGCGGCAAGCCACTGAACGGGCCAAACGCCGATGTGGCCATGGTCTTTCAGAGCTTTGCGCTGCTGCCATGGCTGACGGTGCAGCAGAATGTGGAACTCGGACTGGAGGCGCAACGGGTTGCGCGTGAAGAACGCCATGTACGGGCACTGAAGGCGATCGATATGGTCGGGTTGGACGGCTTCGAGAATGCCTATCCCAAAGAGTTATCGGGTGGCATGCGCCAGCGCGTGGGCTTTGCGCGGGCGCTGGTGGTGCAGCCGCAGGTGCTGTTTATGGACGAGCCGTTTAGTGCCCTTGATGTGCTGACCGCCGAGAACCTGCGCGGTGAGATTAGCGATCTGTGGGAGGCCGGGATGTTTCCCGCCCGCAGCATCCTGATCGTCACCCATAACATTGAGGAGGCGGTGTTGCTCGCTGACCGTGTGATCATTCTGGGAGCCAATCCGGGTCACGTGCGCGGCGAGTTGCAGATAGATCTGCCGCGCCCACGTGACCGTGTTGCTGCACGGTTTCAGGCGTTAGTTGACTATATCTATACTGTGATGACCAATCCCGAAGCCGAAGTCACCGGCGTACCGCAGACAAAAGCCACACCCCCTTTTCCACCACTGCCCCATGCCCGCAGTGGCGGCATCAGTGGCTTGCTGGAAATCTTGCTCGAAAGAGGGGGACGGGACGATCTGCCATTACTGGCCCAACGGCTCCGCCTAGAAATTGATGATCTGCTACCGATTGTTGACGCGGCGGTATTGCTCGGCTTTGCCAGCGTCGTCGAGGGCGATGTGATCGTCAGCGACATGGGGCGTGCCTTTGCCCAGGCTACCATTCTGACGAGCAAGGAGTTGTTTCGCCAGCAAGTGTTAGCCCACGTACCGCTGATTGTCACCATCGTCCAGACCCTGCGCGAAAAGCAGCGCGGGGGCATGCGCGCCGACTTTTTTCTGGATATTCTGGACGAGCATTATCCCTACGACGAAGCGCAGCGCCAATTTGCGACCGCCGTCGATTGGGGGCGCTACGCCGAGTTATTTGAATATGACGCGGTTGAGGAGCGATTGTATCTGCCTGAGCCATCCTTGCTTAACCAGGATCAGGGCGAATGATCAGGTCGATAGTACTCCAACGAGACTTTACTCTGGCCAGGGGTAGCGAGGTGGTCTGAACGTCATCACAAACAAGTTTGACCACAGCCGTTCCCTTCATACCATTCATTTTTGTACAAGATTTCTACTTTGTTAATACGTGAATAGAAAGGACGATGTGGTTCCGTCTGTTGCCTGAAGGCAACAGTCTGCACCGCAGGGTTTTTTATGAATCGAACCGACATTCAACTGTTGCAGGCCATACGGGGCTACCCCGCCCTGTCCATCCTGTTGCCCACTCATCGCACCGCACCTGCAAATCACCAGGATCCGATCCGGGTCAAAAACCTGGTGCGCCAGGCCCAGGAGCGGCTCCTGGCTGAGTTTTCACAACGTGATCTGGCCGGGTTGTTTGCGCGTCTAGATCAACTCGTGAACACGATTGACTACCGCTATACGCTGGATGGTCTGGCGCTGTTTGTGAATGCCGATATAGCCCGAGCCTTTATGCTGCCGTTTACACTGAAAGAGCGGGTGGTGGTCGATGAGTCGTTTGCTACTCGCGATCTGGTGTTCGCCCTTAACCGCACGCCACGCTACTGGGTGCTGGCGTTGAGCGAACAGCCGACGCGCCTGTTTGAGGGTACCCGCGAGACGCTGATCGAAGTCACCGGCAACGGGTTTCCTATCAACCACACCGGGCCGGGCGGTCAGCAAGCGATCTCCAATAAACCGGATATCAATCGTTCGGCCTATCGTGATGAGCATCACCGGATATTTTTTCGCCAGGTGGATGCAGCGTTCAAGCCGTTTATGGTTGCTGACCCGTTGCCACTGGCGGTAGTCGGTGTGGATCGCTATCTGGCCTTTTTCCAGGAGGTCTCGGCGTATACAAACGAGATTATCACCACGATGACCGGCAATCACGACAAAACCACCGCGCATGAACTGGGCAAACTGGTCTGGCCGCTGGTCAAAAGCAGCCTGGCGGCACGACGGCAGGGCTACTTGCAAGAGCTTGACGCGGCGGTGGGCGCGCAGAAGTATGTCTCGACGATCGGTGAGGCCTGGCGGCTCGGTCATGAAGGGCGTGGTGCCCTCTTGTTGGTCGAAGAGGATTTTCACTATCCGGCGCGAGTGGATGCAAGTGGCATGCACCTCACGCCAGCCGACGATCCGTCCGCGCCCGATGTGCTGGATGATGCCGTGGATGATCTGATCGAGGCCGTGCTGGCGCACGGCGGGCGCGTAGCGTTTGTGGACAACGGGGCACTGTCGCAGCATCAACAGGTTGCGCTGGTGCTGCGGTATTAGTGGTCAGCCACACTGCATATGCACAGAGCATGTCGTAACGACTGCAGTCGTTACGACGTACCTGTTCCCATCTGGGAGTACGCGCTGTCGTCAGTGTTCATAGTGCGCCTGAGAGCACGGGCGTCTCGCCCGCCTGGGAGCATGGTGCGCCTGGGAGCGCGGGCGTCTCGCCCGCCATCACGCTCCCCCATCTTCCCCTTCCAGGGGGTGTAGTTCCGCACAGGTGTCGGTCTGGTTGCACACCGCTCAGCTTTGCGGCATCAGGACGCCTCCCCCAGCGCGGGGCCGCATCAGGACGCCCCCCAGCAGGGTTGCCACACCAGGACGCCCCCCCCAGCGGGGGGGCTGGGGGGGCCGGGGCCACATCAGGACACCTCCGCGTAACTCGTGGAAATGCGTTGGAACAAATTGAGCCAGGCTTGCGCTATCAGCGCTGAATCAGCGGCAGATACACACGCTGCTGATTGTTGTCTAACGGCACAGGAAAGATCAATATCGGTACGCCATCAGGTGGCTGGTCAGTATGCCGATCCGCCTCAGTGCTAATGGTAATGAATTGTGAGATGGACTGGTCGCCTTGTCGAGCCTGGACTTCATAGATACCTGCTGGCACATTGGGCAACATATACAACGCAAAAACGAAGTCAGCAGCAGCAATGTCACCCGATATACCGAGAGTCGCCAGGGGAATAAAGGTGGTCTGATCCGGTGGTCGAATAGCAATCAACATATCCACATTGGTTGCGCCAATGACCGTAAAGCGAAAGATGCTGCCCGGTGCGCCATTGAGAACGTTTACATCCATGTGAAGCGCAACTGGCGGAAGTGTTATTGTAGGGTCAGGCGTTGGGGTGGGACTGGCGGTGGTAGTAGGACTCGGCGTTGTCGTCTGGTCGGGCGGTGCCGTGGGACTCGGCACCGGTGCATTTAGATCGGCATGCCGTGTAATCCAGTCGGTATAGGCAGTTACCCTCGTGAAGGTAGTGGTAATCTTTCTGTCAGCACCAATCTGGATAAAACTTGCCACACCCGCCAGCGCCGGGCCAGTGTTTGTCTGCACCACAAAAGGGCCGCCACTATCACCCAGAGCACCACCCATAAATCCCTCTCCGCCTGTGCAAAGCAAGGATTGCCTTATAGCAACAGGTTCAAAGGGAAAGCACTGATCAGAATCCTGAATAGGTAACGTCACTTTGCGCAAAGCATCGGTGTTGGTCAGATCATAGCCCGAATCGGGTGGGGCTTCCATCAACCCCCATCCGCTCAAGATCCCTGACCGACCCGGAGCAGCATACGTGGCTTCCTGTGCCAGCGTAAGCAGTGACAGCGTCGCCAGGTTCGTTGATGTTATGTCAACCGGTGCGGCCAGGTGGAGCAAGGCAATATCACGAGGTTTCAGTGTGGTTGTATGGTACTCATAGTCTTCATGTAAAATAACCCGATCGACTGGAATATACACACCGTTGGATACACGACCGGCTTCGTAATCGAGATAATCACCAGGGCCATAGGTCAGTCCGCCCAGAAACACATGCAACCCGGTGCGATCCATCAGTTCACCGGTTTGCTTGTCATAGAAGCAGTGCGCAGCGGACACAACCCATTCGGGATGAATGAGCGTCCCACCACAGAAGCTCACCAGCGTAACCATGTTATCAGTGCTATTAATCGTCATCAGGCGTGCCATCCAGGGGAACTCCTGCGGAGCGGCCAGTTCTCCGCCTACAACCGTCAGATGGCCCTCAGCAGAATGCAAGGCCGTTGGTGTCGGGCCAGCCATACTGCTTTCTGCCTGTACATAAGGCATATGGGCAGCCAGAGACAGTAAGGCCAGAACAACCATGAACAGCGTAACGAGGATAACCAGGTGTGATTGGCGATGAAGAGTTGCATACGTTGTGTTGATCAAAGACCTGAACATGCGCATTACTCCTATACGTGCGTGCCATAATAGAGGCGGAAGCGAACATATGTCCGTCTCTACTTACTTATACCGCTTACGATTGACATCTACCGTGGGATCAGCGCGGTGAAATAGATCATCATAGTTAACAAATAGTATACACCTGGGATGCCTGATAATATACCAAAAAATTCAGAAAAAAGAACTATATTGAATTAGTACCATTGTCTGTCGAACCGTAGGACTCATGGCATTTATGTTTACCAAGTCTGGTACTACAACGAGACTTCATCCTTATCCTGAATATCGGGTGACAGGTGACAGAGTTGGAACTGAAAGATTAACTGGAGACACGGTAAATGCCTTCCATGCTATAATATCTTCTGTATGGGGAGTAGCCATCTATGGTGTCCTCAAGGCGCGAGATGATGAAATTTGAGGCACACCTCTCTTATTTCATCACGGCAACTGGTATACAATGTCGGCATCACCCATAAGCGTACAGCCAGCCGCACTCCTGGTAACGTCAACCGTAGATAGCACGGTTGATGATCTGAATACGCAGTTGCAGCCCTACGGTTTGTGCCTCCCTATAGCACCTCTCATGCCAGGCCTGACCCTGGCCGACCTGGTGGCACGCAATGCTGGTGGGCGGCGACGGCTGCGTTATGGTACCATTGCCCGTTATCTACGTGCCGGCACCCTGGTTCCGCCCACTGGAACCATTGCAGACGCATCAACACCACCAGCCATCACCCTCGGCGGGCCAACCTTAAAGCGGGTCACTGGCTACGGCTTGCCGCGTGCCCTTGTTGGTAACTGGCTTGCCGTTGGCGACTTGCGCGACGTCACCCTGAATCTGCGCCCCCTGCCCGCTATACGGCAGTGCCTGCTCCTTTCCTGTACCGATCTCGCTCAGGCCACCCGGTTTGCTACTCGCCTGCTTACGGCCGGTCTTAGTCTCAGCGCTCTGGCATTTCTCACTGAACACGCTGATACAACATTGTTGCTGGCCGAACTTGAAGGCAGCCTTACCACGGTCGAACGACAGGCAACACAGCTTGCCCAACTGGCGCTTCAGGCCGGTGTTGATCAATTAGGGGTCAGTGATGCCGGTTGGCAACGCTGGGAACAGTGGGCATGTCAGCACAATGCTACCACGACACAGCAACTCACCGTCACGCTGCCTCGCGCTGATCTGGCGGCCTGTGCGCAACGGGCACGTATGATTGCTCACCGCTACGGTCTAACGTTGGCGCTGGGAGGCGATATTGGCGTTGGTGCGCTACAGATAGCACTGACCGGCGCACAGGCCAGTGAAGCCACACACGCCGCTGCTGGTATCTATGATGATATTCGACGCAGAGGCGGCACACTCTCAACTGAGAATGGCCTCTCCCCCCTGGCACAGATCATCTGGCAGAACGAACAGCGGCAGCGAGGGATAATCATTGATCAGCCGCATGCAGCCGATACAGCACGGCCAACGAGACTCTTCGTTCCGGGATCGGAGACAGCATTCGTTGATCGAAGGCCGTATCCACCGGTCATTTCAAACCAGGCCTCATTGCTGGCTACCATCGCCACCGTCGTCGGAGCCAGGCATGTCTTGACCACTGCCGAAGACCGGGCATGCTACGCGACCGATGCCTCAATTGCGCAGCCATCGGGTGAGCCACTGGCCGTGGTGCTGCCCGCCAATACTGCCGAGGTGAGCGCCGTAGCGCAGTTCGCCGCTGCCGCTGGCATACCGATCGTCACCCGCGGCGCGGGCAGCGGGCTGGCAGGCGGGGCCATACCTACACCTGGATCGCTCATCCTGGCATTGACACGCATGCACCAGTTGCATATAGATGCACAGCAGATGGTCGCCTATGCCCACGCTGGCACCATCACTGCCGATCTCCAGCGAGCGGCCGAAGCGCAAGGCCTGTTCTACCCGCCCGATCCATCCAGCCAGGGTATCTCGACTATCGGCGGCAACATTGCCTGCAATGCCGGTGGCCCACGCTGCCTCAAATATGGCGTGACTGCCGACTATGTCCTGGGGCTGACAGCGGTGCTGGCTGATGGTCGCGTCATACGTGTGGGTGACGGGACTGCCGCACAGTCGCCCGATGCTGGCCTGCTGCAACTGCTGATTGGATCTGAGGGCACCCTGGCGATTCTGACCGAAGCCACACTCCGGCTCATCCCAATGCCCGCGACACGCCGCACAACGCTGGCGATCTTTGAGCACCTGGCGGATGCATGCACGACGGTTGAGGCGATTATGGCCTCGGGCGTGCTGCCCGCCGCATTGGAACTTATGGATGATACCACCATTGTGGTGGTAGAAGATTATCTCCACATTGGTCTCCCCCGTGATGCCGGCGCACTGCTGCTGCTACTCGCTGACGGTGAGCCAGAAACGGTTGCACAGGAAGCCGCGGCCCTGGCCGATCATGCGCGGCGCGGTGGGGCGCGGACAGTACAGGTGGCCCATAATGCAGTGGACGAAGCGGCGCTCTGGCAGGCGCGGCGGGCGATTGCGCCTGCCCTGGCACGCTTGCGACCCAACCGCCTGGGTGAAGACATTTGCGTGCCACTGCCACAGATCGCCCACGCTGTACAGCGGATCAAGGACATTGCCTCCTGTTATGCGCAACCGATTGCCATCTTTGGCCATGCCGGTGATGGCAACCTGCATCCCAACATCCTGTTTGATGCCCGCGATGCCGCCCAGGTCACACGTACCTGGCAGGCAGCCGAAGCGATCTTCGCCCTGGCGTTAGAACTCGGTGGCACACTTTCAGGTGAACATGGGATTGGTACCCTCAAACGCCCTTTCCTGAGAACGGCATTAGGCCCGGATTTACTCCAATTACAACGGAACATAAAAGCCAGGTTTGATCCCGATGGACAACTCAATCCAGGCAAGCTGTTGCCCTGATTATCCAGCCTATGTGTGCAGGCGCTCCCACACCGGGCGTTGTTTCACGCCAATACCAGAAGAGGAAAGAGCAAATAGATGAGGAAATAGTGGTGGGAGCGCATCGTGCCAGGAGGAGCGTATCTGATACATCCTCTGCTTCCGAAGATGACGCTCCTCTTTCCTATCCCCGACTTCCTCTATGCCCCTGGCTCAAGCCCGGAATCCTGAACTTCCCAACTGATATATGCGATCCCGTCTGGTATAATGCGGCTATGAGTATGGTGCCGATATGATTCGTCCTGGAGGATCGACGATGGATCAACCCTCTATAACTGTTCAACCACCGGCAGCAAGACCGACTCAGCGACGACTCTGGGCTGATCGAGACGGTCGATCGGCTAAGTCCGACAAGGCAGGCAATCCATGACATCACTCACAGCCATGCGCACCATTCTGCCGCTGGCGTTGACCTCAGGCATCAACTTCTACCTCACCATCCTCGTGGTTGGCCTGAGTATTCGCTTGGGCTGGGTACCGAATGCACCAGCCGGCCTGGAGGTGCTGGCGTCGCTGCCGGCGTTGATCACAGCCGGGGTGTTTTATGTGCTGGAGTTTTTTGCCGATAAAATGGAGTTTGTCGATAACCTCTGGGATCTGATCCACACCTTTATTCGCCCGGTAGGTGCGATTGCGCTAACTGCTGTCAGTCTGAGTGGGATTGATCCCGTCATTATCGAAGGCACGGCTGAGGTGATTGGGGTCAGTCCCCAGGCGGGAATCACCGTGTCGCTTGTAGCCGGTGCGGTGGCACTGGTATCGCATAGCGGGAAAGCTGGCACCCGCACCGTCGTGAATGTCACTAGCCCGTTTGAAACGTTCAGCAACATTGTGATCAGCCTGCTCGAAGACCTGGCCGTGGCAATCCTCGCGTTTCTAGCACTACGTTACCCATTGACGGCGAATGCGATTACGGTGGTGATCCTGGTTGTAATCATAGTATTGGTACCGCAGTTGTTACGCTGGGCCTGGTTTACGCTCCAGGCAGTTCTCGCATGGCTACGGGCCTTTGTGCTACAGGTACGGCAGTCTGATCCGCTCCCCCCCGAACATGCGGCGCTCCTCAACACCCAGACGCCTGACCTGTCCATGCGCTGCCAGGCCTACCTACCACGGGTACACGGACGGCGCGGTTATGCATCGTTGTGCGGCCCTACCCTGATGTTTACCTATCGTGCCTGGTTCTGTTATCATGCCTGGCGATTGGAATCGGAACGGATGACGAACATAGCAATACAACAACAATTTCTGGTTAATGTGCTGCAGATTAACTATCACGATCAGCATCAGCAGGCGCGTGTGGCCCGCTTTGTGTGTACGAAGGATCGTGCCCCGCTGATCGTACAGTTTGTGCAACGCATCCACGTGGAAGGAATGGTTGGTACATAGAAACCCTAGAAAGAGAGTATTGTGCAGCGTATACCAAAAAGTTATAAAAACCTCAGTGAATTCGTGTCGTTATTGGAACGACGCGGTGAACTGCGTCGTATTCGCACGCCGGTCTCGGCAGAACTAGAGATCAGCGCCATTACTGATCGTGTCAGCAAGAGTCGTGATGCCAACTATGCTCTGTTATTCGAGAACGTGCGTGGCTATGATTTGCCAGTATTGATCAATGCTCTAGGTTCCGCACGACGCATGGCCTGGGCGTTGGGGCTAAACGACCTGGAAGAACTACGGCAGCGCATGGCAAATCTGGTGCGCCCTGATATTCCGCATGGATTCCTGGCAACCGTCAACAAGCTAAATGAGTTATCCGAAGTAGTGCGCTATCGCCCCAAAATGGTGGATCGTGGCCCATGCCAGGAAGTGGTCTATACTGGAGCCGAAGTGAACCTGACACGTCTGCCGATCCTGAAGTGCTGGCCAGGCGATGGCGGGCCATATATCACACTGCCAATGGTGATCAGTCGCGATCCACAACGCGGCTCACGCAATGTGGGTATGTACCGCATTCAGGTCTACGACCGCAACACGGTCGGCATGCACTGGCAGATCCACAAAGGTGGGGCCGAGCAACAGCGTGTGGCGCTGGAGCAGGGCCAGCAGCGCATGGAGGTCGCAGTGGCAATTGGCTGTGATCCAGCCTGTATGTACAGCGGGAGCGCTCCCTTGCCTCCCGGCATTGATGAAATCATGTTTGCTGGCTGGCTGCGCCGCGAACGGGTGGAGATGGTGCGCTGCAAGACGATCAACCTGGAGGTGCCAGCCCATGCCGAGATTGTGCTGGAAGGCTGGCTTGATCCCACGGAACAGCGTTTAGAGGGGCCTTTTGGCGATCATACTGGCTACTATTCGCTCCCGGATATGTACCCGGTCTTGCATGTGCAGGCCATCACGATGCGCAAGCGACCGATCTACGCCACAACGATTGTCGGCCTACCACCCCAGGAAGATTACTGGATGGGCAAGGCCACCGAGCGGCTCTTCCTGCCCCTTATTCAGCTTGTGGTACCAGAGGTGGTAGACTATCATATGCCCGCAGCCGGAGTCTTCCACAACCTGGTGATTGTCAGCATCAAGAAGCGCTATCCTGGTCAGGCACGTAAGGTGATGTATGCCCTGTGGGGTCTGATGCTGTTATCGCTCTCCAAGTATATCTGGGTCGTCGATGCTGATGTCAATGTGCATGATATGGATGAGGTGTTATTTCATGTGACTGGCAATACCGATCCGACTCGTGATGTGGTGATTGCCGAAGGCCCACTGGATGCGCTCGATCATGCAGCCGACCATTTTGCCTATGGCGGTAAAATGGGGATTGACGCTACGCGCAAAGATCCACGTCTGGATCACTTTCCGCGTGAATGGCCGGAGGATATCCGTATGACACCAGATATTCTGACTCTCGTTGAACGTCGCTGGAAAGAGTATGGGATTGACTAAGCCATGAACGCCTGGGCCAGTGGTCTACGAACGAGCCTGGCTATCATACTGGGATATACTCCTATTGCCATCGCATTTGGTGTGGCAGCGAACGAAATTGGGCTGAGTGTCCAGACAACGCTTCTGGTATCCGGTGTCGTCTTTGCCGGTGCCAGTCAGTTTGTCATGGTCAGCCTGTGGGCCACCGGTACGCCTCCCCTGATCATTGTCCTGACAACATTGCTCCTTAACCTGCGGCACGTTCTCTATGGGCCACTGATCGCGCCCCATCTGCGGCATAGTCCGGGGTGGCAACACCTGCTGGCCACTTTTGGGCTGACCGACGAGGTGTTCGCTGCTGCAACTGGTCGTGTGGACGAGGTGCCAGAATCCGACCGTATGGCCTGGCTGCTGGGCCTTGAGGCTGGTGCCTATGGTGCCTGGTTATCTGGCACCTGGCTGGGGGCCACTGGCGGTGCCGCGCTCACTACGCTGCTGCCGGCCATAGCCCCTGCGCTGGCTTTTGCCTTGCCGACGCTCTTTCTGGTACTATTATTGCCAGTGCTTCAGGGACGTGTACTGATAGCCGCACTTGTGGCAGCGGGTGTAGCTGGTATTGCTCAATTTCTAGGTATGGCGACGGTTGGCTTATTAGCAGCAGCCGTTGTGGGACCATTAGTGGCGCTGGTCGGGAGCAGGTGGCGATGCCAACAGACAAACTAATCTTGACTCTGGTAATTGGTGTATTGACCTATACCCTGCGTGCCGTACCATTCTTTCTTGCTGCTCGGCGTGCGCCGGAGAAACCGTCAAACGGTGGCATGCTGGCCGAACTGCTCAACCTGGCTGGCCCGGCGCTGATAGCAGCACTCCTGGCACTGGCTGTTGTTCCGGCTCCAGCGGTACCAGAGCGCTCGATCACATTCCTGCGCAGCTTGCTAGCATTGGCAGTAGTAGCGCTGGTCTATCGCCGTATACAACACCTGGGCCTGCTTGTATTGCTAGGTGTACTGGTCTATGGCATGCTGCTCGTGTTCATGCCCGGTTAGCCCACTTTTGCAGCCTGCATGTCTCTGGCCTTCCGAAACATATTCTCGCCGCACGCCTTGCGCCTTGCGCCGCACGCCTCCCGCATCCTCGCATCCCTCTGTTTTAACGCAAAGACGCAAAGGCGCACAGATACCGAAGAGGAAACGTGCCAACGTGAAGCTGCCTCGCACCGCACGCATCCGCGCCTCCCCGCCTCGTCGCATCACGCCGCACGCATCCGCGCCTCCCCGCCTCGTCGCATCACGCCGCACGCATCCGCGCCTCCCCGCCTCGTCGCATCACGCCTCGCGCTGTATGTTCTGCGCCAACACCAGTAATCGATCCGCCAGTCCCGTCAGCGTGTCATACAGCGCCAGGCGACTGCGCCATAATGACTGCACAACATAGCCCGTACCCCGTATCTGCGGTGGTTGACGGACTTTGAACGAACCTTGCGCAATCGCATCGATTTCGGGATGCAACGGATGCGCCGCCCAATATCCTGGTACTGGACTGTAGTGCGGTGCCAGAACCTCTTCCCTGGTGGCACTATTCAGCACACCAACCAGCAGTGCACTCAGATAGCGACAGGCATCGACTGCCGTGGTCGCACCATGAGTTGTGCGCGAACTATCGGCACAACGCGCGATAGCGATTGGCGGATACTGGGCATACATCAGAGCCACTGGTGCCAGGCGCATGATTGACCCGTTCCCCGCCGTATGACTATCGGTTGACCCCGCATACGGATTCCTTGTCTGCTCGAAGCGGTGCAACGCTCCCGCAGTCGTATTGCCGATGTCAAAGCAATAGCCTTTGACACTGAACTTACCGTGACGCATCCACGCAACATAGCGTTCCATTTGATCGTGGGCATCAAAGCCTTGTCGTTCGACCAGACTCTCCGCCAGGCAGAGCGCCATCGTGGTGTCGTCCGTCCACTCACCTGGTTGCAGATGAAATGGCCCGCCGCCGACCATATCGGTGATTGGTGTAAATGATCCCGGTGATTTAAACTCCAATGTCGTGCCAACCGCATCACCTGTGGCCAGGCCGAGCAGCGCACCGCGATAGCGTTCGGGCAGCGTCGGTGAAGATGAGCAGGACATACTGTTATCCTCCTTAATCGTCATCGCACCCCATAATGCTCATCAATGTCAAGCCGATGGCATTATACCTCATACCTCCCGTGATGCGTATCCGATCTCTGTGAGAATCACGTCCCTCGGCAAAAAGGGTCTTGACAGGTTTGCTTCGGTTTGCTATACTATCTCTCACCTGGTTAAATCGTTCCGCGTCCAAGCGGGGCGGTTGAGTAATTTTTGATGCTGGTTCGTCCCGTATCACAAATACACCAGGATCGGCGTATTATACGTCGATGGGATCTCACGGTAGTTAAGCCGTAGATCATCCCAATCCGGTTCGTGAGTGCCACGCTTTTGCGAAACGCGCCAGGCTTGACCTGGAAACGTCGCCAGGCAGATCCGGGGTTACACACTCTGAATCACCTGGTTTTTTTGTGGCCACGAATCGCCCGTACCTTACCAGTTGCATACTGAAAACCATCATGCATGGCCTCCATAGGGGCATCCATTTTACGGTAGTAGGATGGAACTTATCTTTAATATTCACGCAGAGTTTGATCCTGGCTCAGGATGAACGCTGGCGGCGTGCCTAATGCATGCAAGTCGTACGCAGCGCGCTTCGGTGGGCTGCGTGGCGCACGGCTGAGGAACACGTGGGTGATCTACCCGGGT
>Ga0308417_1000927_pt1 | contig 20482 bp, 13 predicted proteins | sample HotsprSampleOS65_FD_203528 | JGI IMG/M metagenome (GOLD analysis project Ga0308417, IMG submission 203528) | Hot spring phototrophic mat microbial communities from Octopus Spring, Yellowstone National Park, Wyoming, United States - 20090730_OS65 ... | reverse complement strand
CAACGGGCTATTGGGCAGATCAACGTACTGCATGGCGCTAGGCCCGTTCGGCGAAGTTCTTCAGCATCGCCAGCCCGATCGCTTGGCTTTTTTCCGGGTGGAACTGAGTGGCGAAGATGTTGTCGCGCCATACGGCGGCACAAAACGGTTTGCCGTAGTCCGTTTCGGCGGCAATCACGTTTTCGTCTGCCGGCACGACGTAGTACGAATGGACGAAATACACGTGGTCGCCTTCGCGGGTGTCGGCCAGCACCGGACCACGACGAACGATATGCAACTGGTTCCATCCCATATGCGGCACGGAATACGGTCGGGGCAACTCGAAACGAACGACCTCGCCGCGCAACACGCCCAAGCCTTTGTGTCGGCCGTTTTCGTAGCTCACGTCGAACAGCAGTTGCAGCCCCAAGCAAATGCCCAAAAACGGCTTGCCCGCGTCAATGGCCGAAAGAATCGGCTCAACCAGCCGGCGACGCCTCAGTTCGGCAATGGCATCTTCGAATGCGCCGACGCCCGGCAGCACGATCTTCGTTGCCCGAGCGATCTGTTCGGGATCGTTGGTGACAAGCGCATCGTGCCCGACCCGCTCGAAGCCTTTCTGCACGCTTCGCAGGTTGCCCATGCCATAGTCGATAATCGCGATCATTCGTCCATGCACCGTGTTGGGATCAGACATTGCAGGTCGCTCGTACCATCGCCCTGTCGCCAAATCTCTCGCTGCTTTGCCCCGTTTTGGAAACTGCGATGCCGCCAAACGCCGCATCGACGGAGCGTATTCCCGGTTTTCGAGAAACAAATAGAGATGCGATCAACGTGTGCCGAAAACCGCGAACGGATGCCATCCCCCCACGACCCTCTAAGTGGTGGATTGACTTTCCTCCAGATGGGAGATACCATTGTAGCGTGGTTCAAGCCCCCCCTTTTCTTCCGTATGGAAAAAGCAGGGCGGATTCCCCTTCGAAACGGCAACACAACAGATCCGATTCCGGCCGAATCGGCAGGATTTCGTCGCCACTCGATGATATGCACGACCAGATATCGAAAACAGGGGGGTGGTACGCTGGCCATCGTCAGCCCTGGTCGGCTTTGCTTCGTCCGAGCTGGATTTGGCTGCTGGGGTCCGGCGGGGCAGTTCTCGCGATCGTTTTCGCCATGCTTCTGCGACAACGGGAAGATGCCGTCGCCGAACGGCTCTTCTTGTTGAACGCTCAAAAACGATCGGAAGCGGTCAAAAACCTGATGAACGATCGGCTGGTAGCGGTCCGCGCACTCGATGGGCTGTTCGAAAGCTCGCAAGAGGTTGATCCGCAAGAGTTTCGGAAATTCGCGGAGCGGCTGCTCGCCGACATCCGCGGCGTTCGCCTGCTTGCCTGGGGCGCCCGTGTTCGCCATCAACAGCGCGAGGCATTCGAGCGGGCGACGTCGGTAGCATTGACTACCGATTTTGTCATTCGCGACTGGCAGAATGGTCAATGGACTGTTGCGCCACAACGACAGGCGTACGCCCCGCTGATTTATGTTTCATCCGCGCCCGGGCTGACGATTCCGGCGGGATGGGACGTTTTGGCTTCGGACGAGTTGGATTCGTTGCTTCGGCATGCTGAAGGGAGCGGAAGACTGACGGCTGCGGCGGCTTCGGGTCCCCTTATCGAACGGCCGCCGGCACGCCCGCCACAAGGGCAGGAATCACACCCGTCGGCAGCGGGAGAAACGCCGGGGCGCGAGGCAGCGAAGGTTGAAGGGAAGACCGTTGAGCAGACCGGCGACACGACCGCCGAGAAGGCCGTTGCGAATGCAACAAAGGCTTCGTCGCCGGAGAATGGGCAGACGGCGCATTCGCACAGGCCGTTGATTGCGGTGATCGTTCCGCTGCGTGCGGTGCCGAAGTTTGCGGCCGCCCCCGAGTTGCCTTGGCCTTCGTTCGTCATGGGAGTGTTTTCCGCCGAAGAGATTGTCAATGATGCGATCAACATCTTCGAACCGGCGGGAGTCGATGTTTGGCTAGCGGCGGAATCATCCCCCGAATCGCTCGATATGTTGACGTTCCGGCCCTCGGCGTGGCGAACAGAGGAAACGAGCGAGTTGCTCCTTCCTCCGTCGCCTGGCGAAGGTTTGCAGTATCGGGATCGTTTCGAGGCCGGCGGGCGCAATTGGCAGGTGATTTGCAAAGCGATCGACGACTACTACGCGAGGCACCGCTCGTGGCGATCGCTGAACGTGTTGGTTGGCGGCTGGGCCTTGTCGGGTTTGTTGACCGCCTATTTGCTGGTGGTGATGCGGCAGTCGGGGCAGATCGAGCAATGGGCGGTGCAGCGCGCCGCCGAATTGGAGACGGTGAGCAATGCGGCGCTCGATGCGGTGGTGATCATGGATCCCGACGGCCGGGTGGCGCATTGGAACCCGGCAGCCGAGCGGATGTTCGGCTATCGGCGCGACGAAGTCTTGGGCCGTTCGGTTTACGAGATATTGGTGCCCGAATCGCGCCGCGCCGAGGCCCTCGATGCCGTTCGCCGTTTTTCGCGGACGGGCCGGGGCGAGGTGGTCGGCAAAGTCGTCGAGATGGAGGCGGTCCGCCGCGATGGGGCGCTGGTGCCGGTCGAGCTTTCGGTTGCCGCCATGAAGCAACCGGACGGTTGGTGGGCCGTCGCCGTCGTCCGCGACATCGCGCATCGCAAACACGCCGAGCAATTGTTGCTGCGCGAGCGCGCGCTGCTGCGGCAATTGCTCGATTTGCACGAACGCGAACGGCAGTTGATCGGCTATGAGATTCACGACGGGTTGACGCAGCAGATTGCCGGGGCGTTGATGAAAAGCCAGGCGTTGGCTTCCGCGGTGAAGAGCATCCCGCAGGCCGAAGAAAAAGCGGCCGAGTTGGCCGCGCTGCTCAAAGACGCCCTTGCGGAATCGCGGCAGTTGATTGCCGGTTTGAGACCGGCATTGCTCAACGAAGCCGGACCGGCGGCGGCCATCGAGGTCTTCGTTGAACAACAGAATCGGCAGTCGCACAGCCGCGTCGAGTTTACGAATCGGGCACAAACCCAGCGGTTCGCTCCGCCCATCGAGGCGGCGCTGTTTCGCATCGTTCAAGAGGCGGTTCACAACGCGATCCGCTATAGCCAAAGCGATCGGATCGAGGTCGAGCTGAGCGAAACGCACGGCAATATCGAGGCCTGCGTCCGCGACCGGGGCATCGGCTTCGACCCGGACCGAGTGGAACACGGCCACTTCGGATTGCAGGGGATCCGCGAGCGGGCCAGGTTGCTGGGAGGCGTCGCCGAGATCCTTTCCCGGCCGGGCGAAGGCACGATGGTCCGAGTGCGATTTCCGATCGATACCGCGTCTGTCGGCGCGGAGCGGCCGCCGGCAAGCGAGTGATCCTCTTTGTGCTTCAACGGATCGCCCGCCGTTGCCGGAATCGCCCCAGCGCCGCCGGCCGGCGCCGAAGCGATTCGAAGTCATCCTCGGCGGCATCCGCCCGAATAGGTTCGCACAATTGCGAAAGCGGCCGCGGTCGCAACAACGCGGCCGATTGCGTGCAATTCCCGTTTGAACCGCTTTCCGTCTTTCGCGGTTCTATTTTGAACAAGAAAAAACGAACGGCGCACCGCCGAGAGTTGCTCGGGCCGATGCGCCGTTGTCGCTTGCATTTCGAATTGCGTTCCCGTCGCGGGCAATCTGCAATCCGATTGTGGTGCGTTGGACTACGCGTCTTCCAGACTGCCGACGATTTCTTTCATTTCGGCCGTTTCGTGCTTGCTGCGCCAGATGGCCCACAGCACCAACAGCAAACAGACAGCCGCAACGATCAGACCGATCTTCCAGTCGGTCGGCAGGTTCTTCGACCAATTCTCGGAGCTGCCGGTTACGTCGGGTCGGATGCCCATCACGTTGTAGGAGAGAACCAAGCTCAGCCCCAAGAGGCTGACCATGTTCATCACCTTGACCAACGGGTTGATGGCCGGGCCGGCGGTGTCTTTCAGCGGATCGCCCACCGTATCGCCAGTGACCGCCGCCTTGTGCGCCTCGGAACCCTTGCCGCCGTACACGCCGTCTTCGATCATCTTCTTGGCGTTGTCCCATGCGCCGCCGGCGTTGGCCATGAACACGGCCAACAACTGGCCCACGAGAATCATGCCCGCCAGAAACCCGCCCAGGGCGTACGGGCCGAGCAGGAAGCCGACAAAGAACGGGGCGAGAATCGCCAACAGCCCCGGGCCGATCAGTTCTTTCTGAGCCGTCGAGGTGCAAATATCGACCACGCGGCCGTAGTTTGGCTTCTTCGTGCCGGCCATGATCGCCGGATCTTTGAACTGCACGCGGCACTCTTTGACGATGTAGAACGCCGCGCGGCCCACGGCGCGGATCAACATCGAGCTGAACAGGAAGGGCACCGATCCGCCGATCAAAAAGCCGATCAGCACCAGCGGGTCGGCCACGGTGAGTTTGCCGGAGAAGAAGTCGTATTGAGCCTTGGTGATCTCGCTCAATTTGTCTTCGCTGCCCACCGCAATCACCGCGATGAAGCTGGCGAACAGCGACACGGCGGCGATCACGGCCGAGCCGATGGCGATGCCCTTGGTTTCAGCCTTGGTGGTGTTGCCCACGGCGTCGAGATCGGCGAGGATCTGCCGTGCCCGCTTGTACTTCTCTTCGCCCATCGCTTGACGATCGTAGCCCATCTCGCCGATGCCGTTGGCGTTGTCGGCCACCGGGCCGAACACGTCCATCGAGATCGTGTTGCCGGTGAGCGTCAACATGCCGATGCCCGCCATCGCCACACCGTAGGCCACGAATACCGGCGGGGTGCCCAGATAGGTGAGCACCGAGAGAATGATCGCCCCGGCGATCACGAAGATCGCCGCCACCGTGCTTTCATAGCCCACGGCAAAGCCCTGAATGATATTCGTGGCGTGGCCGGTTTGGCACGCGCGTGCGAGCGTTTTCACCGGGCTATGCGAGGTGTGGGTGTAGTAGCTGGTTACTTTGTTCAAGGCGATTGCCAGGAACACGCCGATCAAACAGGTCAATGCGGGCCGCATGTCGAGCCCGGCGATGCCGAAGTTCACCCAAACGGGCAGCAGCTTCGGGTCGTGGACGACGGCCCCGTCGCGCACAACCTCGGGGAAACCGGCGGCGGCCATCGGGTATTGCTTCAGGTATTCCTCGTCGAAATGCAAATAGGTGAAACCGACCAGAAAGAAGCCCACGATGGAGATGATCGAGCCGATCCAGAACCCGCGGTGAACGCTCTTCAGCGCGGTGTCGGAGGTGTCGTCGGCGCCGGCCTTCACCGTGTAGGTGCTGATGATCGATCCGAGCACGCCGATGGCACGGACGAGCAAGGGGAAGATCACGCCTTTGTGGCCGAAGCTGGCCAACCCGAGAATCATCGCGGCGACGATCGTTACTTCGTAGCTTTCGAAGATGTCGGCCGCCATACCGGCGCAGTCGCCCACGTTGTCGCCCACGTTGTCGGCGATGGTGGCGGCGTTGCGGGGATCGTCTTCGGGAATGCCGGCCTCGACCTTGCCCACCAGGTCGGCGCCCACGTCGGCGGCCTTGGTGTAGATACCGCCGCCGACCCGCATGAACAACGCCAACAAGGTGCCGCCGAAACCGAAGCCCAACAGGGCTTCATAGGCTTGTTCGCCGTAAACCAAGAAGATACAGGTGCCGCCCAACAGGCCCAAACCGTCGGTCAACATGCCGGTGATCGTGCCGGTGCGGTAGCCCAACTGCATCGCTTCGCCGTAGCTCCGCGTGGCCGCCGAGGCGACGCGCAGGTTGCCGATCGTGGCCAAATTCATCCCGACGTACCCGACCAACCACGAAAAGATCGAGCCGGCCAAGAACGCACCCGCCCGACCATAGGCGAACACGGGGTCCTCGTATTTCGTCAAATAAAGCAGGATCGTAATCAACACGATCAACGGCCCGATCTTGCGGAATTGCGCAGCTAAGTAGGCCTTGGCGCCTTCGCGCACGGCTGCGGCGATTTCCTGCATTCGCGGGGTGCCTTGGTCGGCGTCGACCACCTGTTTGACCAACATCAGGGCATAGACCAAGCCCGCAATCGCGATGCCCACCACCAAAATCAGCGAAATCCGCTCCCACATCGGGTACTCGGTCAGCGGCGCGAACAGATGAACGTTGTGGCCGCCGTGAGCACCCGCCGCCGGCGCTTCCGCTGCCGGATCCGCCGATAGGCCGGGCAAGGCCAAGAACCCGCCAAGGAAGCACAGCGCCAGAAGGCCGACAAACACCTTTTGGGCACTCGCGCTTCGCCACTGTTTTCTGAAGTGTCGAAACATGCGAACTCCTTTAGGAATGAGACTCAGACTCGAATAACCATTTCACGTCGAAACCGAGCGCCGCCGCGAGCCCGCCCTCAGGGCAACACTCGCCATCGAACGCGTTGTTCCGAAGCGGGAACCGTTTCGGTAAACAATCGAGGCGGCACCGGAGAGCTTCAAATCGGACCGCCTCTGACCTATTGCCCGATCCGATCCGGTTGCGCCGCGCGGAAAATGCCGGCCGCTGCCAGAGGCCGCCCAAGCTGTTTCATCCCGCGACCGACCCTAATGCAGACTGCTTCCCCAAGGCGCACACTCTGCGCCCGCCTCGCACCGCAGAACACTGCTACAAAGCCGAGGATCGCCAGACTCGACCGACCGACCCCGGCGCTGCGGCCTGAGCCGAGATCACACTTATCGGCCGACTGTCCGCAGCCGCACCAATCGCCGAGCCTTGCGCCCCGAAAGCTTGCGTGTCGGCCGCCAAAGATTGAAACGGTAAGATTAGGAAAACGGGCATAGTTCGTCAAGGGCATCACCCCCCCGCCCCCCAATTGGTGCGGCCGGGAAATGACAAGACCGAGGCGATTCGTTCGGAACTGGCGCCATCATTCATCCATCCATCGACCGGTCGCCGCTCGGTTCAAACCGCATTGTCCGTCCCCGCCAGCCGAACACGGCAATTGTGCGGCGGCCCCCAACGGTCAGCGGCACTTCGCCATTTGACACACCAAAGAGTGAAAATCCGCAGTTGTCGATTGAGAAACGGTTGGCCGCTGTTGCTGTTCCGCGAGCGATTCAGTATTCTCCACTGACGTCGCTTTCCGGCTCGAATCGGATTGTTTGCGCCGTGTTTGGCCGCAAGGTCGCACAGTCCCAAAAGAGGGGGGCGAGGCGCGAAATATGCCGGCCGCGTGATGGCCAGGCAGAGCAACCAACGGTCAAGACGCACAACAGGGCTGTCACGATGCGGCGTTCCGAGTCGCTGCACCACGCGCTGTCGGCTGCTCAATGGGGCGAGATCGATCGCCTCTGCGATCGTTTTGAGGCTGATTGGACCCCTCGGCGGAGCGAGGAACTGGCCGCTTGGGTTCGACAGGCTGCGGCCGATCTCCGTGCGGCGGTTGCCGAAGAGTTGATTGCCCTCGATCGTCAGTTGCGCGCGGCGGCCGGTTGCGCGGCCGAACCGCGATCGTATGCCGAGGCGCTGCGCGTCGCGGCACGTCCCGCACCGAATACCGAGGGTGCGGCCGGTGCGGCCGAGCGGCCCGCAGTCGATTCCGCCGGTTCATCCTCGAATGACGAACGCGGCTCGACCGCGACGACAGCGACACCCGCGCGGCCGACAAATGCCCCGGCGGCCGACGATTCCACGCGCAGCACAAGCCGCTCGATCAGCCGTCAGCGCGCCCACATTCGCCTCCGCGATCCGTCGGCCGAAATCCCGGTGCAGATCGGGCGCTATCGAATCACGGCCTACTTGAGCGGCGGAGGACAGGGCGATGTGTTCCGCGCGATTCATCCGACGTTGAATCGCGAGGTGGTGATCAAGTGGGGACGGTGTTGTTTCGGAGACGGTGCGCCCGAGGTGCAAGCCCTCCTCCGCGAGGGCCGCATCTTGGCCCAGCTCGATCATCCGAACTTGGTCCGCGTTCACGACCTCGATTTCCACGAGGGATGCCCGTTCTTGGTGCTCGATTTCATTCCGGGGCGGAGTCTGCGTCAACGGTGCGCCTCGGGCGACGTAGCACCGCTTCAGGCCGCGCAGTGGACCGCGCAGGCCGCTCGGGCGTTGGCCGAAGTCCATCGTCTGGGCTTGGTCCACCTCGACATCAAGCCCGAAAACATCTTGATCGACGAATCGGGCCAAGCGCGCGTGGTCGATTTCGGATTGGCGCTGATGCCCGAGTTGTGGGCCGATCAACAGGCGCCGCTGGGGTGCTTTCGGGGAACCCCGGCCTACGCCAGTCCCGAGCAAGCGCGCGGGGCAATACAATGGGCCGATGCCCGCGCCGACGTTTTCGGCCTGGGCGCCCTGCTCTACTGGCTTCTGACCTCGCGCGCACCTTATCAGGGCGATACCATTGACGAAGTGCTGGCGCAGGCGGCCCGATGCCGTTTTGACCGCAACGCCTTGCGCGGCGCGCCGCGGCCTTTGGCCGAGATGACGCTTCGAGCAATGAGTGCCCGCCCGGAAGATCGCCACCCTTCGGCCGAGGCTTTGGCCGACGATCTCGAAGCATGGATCGCGAGACAAACAGCCCCCGGCGGCAAGCGGAATCTTGTTCAGGCGGCCGCGGTGGTGGCGCTTTCCGCAGTCGTGTTGACTGCCTTGGCGGCGTCGCCTCTGGGACAACAGGTGTGGCGTCGTTGGCCAGCGGCATCGGTCATCGAGCCGGCTGCTCCCGACGCGAACGAACAGGTGCCCGAGGCGCTTTCCCGACGCGCCGGCGATTCCCGCGACCTCCCGAGCGAACATCCGGCTCAACGGCCGTCCGAGCCTTCCGGCCCTTCGGTCGATGCCGCGCCTCGGACTGACGCGCCGACGGCAACCGAGAGCGCACCGCCCGAGAAATCGCCGGCTCAAGCAGCCTCGGCGGGAAGAGACGGTGCGGCCGCCGAACCCGAAAATCCCCCGCCGCTGCAAACGGCCGCCCCGTCCGAGAATGTCGCAACGCTGCGTTGGGATCGCCAGGCCGGTCTTCTTTTCCTGAACGGCGAAGTCATCCGGCGCGTGCGGGTTTCGCAGGCCGGAAACATCGCGAGAATCCTCGACGCCTTCGAGTCGCAACGGTGGCCCGCGCGGGTCGATCAACCGCTGGGCGGCCAAGCCGATCGCAAAACGCTGTTTGCCGCCTGCAGCTCGTTGAACGAATCGCTCGACCGCATCCGATTCCGGGTGGCCGGCAGCGGCGTGGAATGGTTCTACGTGGATCGGCCCGCTCCTCAATGAACCCCGCCGGCCGAGGAGCCGCCAAGCTGCCGGGTTCGTTCCTGCGTCGGCCAACTTCACACGGCGCGGCTGACGGCGCAGTTGCCGCCCTCCCTCGCGCGCCGATATGATCGTCGGTAGGCGCAGCAACCCCCTATCGCACCGCGCGAGCCCGAGCGAGTCGCGGGCGCATTTTCGCGGGGCGATGACAGATCGGGGCGGGCGGCACGGATTGAAAGACGATGGGCGATTCGATCGGATCGGTTTCGCAGTGGCTCCTGAAGGTTCGCAACGGCGACGAGGAGGCAGCCGCCGAACTCTGGAAGGCCTATTTTTCGCGGCTCACGGCGTTGGTTCGGGCGCGGTTGCGTTCCCGTCCCCGGCGCGTGTGCGACGAGGAAGATATCGCCCTCAGTGCGTTCGACAGCTTTTTTCGCGCCGCGCGAGCCGGCCGATTTCCGGACCTGAACGATCGCCATGACCTCTGGCAAGTGCTGGTCATGCTGGCCATGCGGAAGACGGCCGAGGCCGGGCGCCGCGAAACCCGCCGCAAACGCGGCAGCGGAACGGTGCGCGGACACTCGGCGCTGATCGGCACTGATGCCCGCGACGACGCGAGAACCCCTTTCGACACCCTCGATACCAAGCCTTCGCCCGAGTTGGCCGCCGCGTTGGCCGAAGACTTCGCGACGCTCATCCTTCGGCTCAACGACGATACGCTGCAACGAATCGCCCTGTGGAAGCTCGAGGGCTACTCGAACTCGGAAATCGCCGATCGCTTGGGCCGACAACCGCGGACGGTCGAGCGCAAACTGCACCTGATTCGCACCATTTGGCTGGAAACCGCGGCCGAAACCGCGTGAAATCGAACGATTGCCGATGGATCACCCTTGCGACGAAACGCCGAGCGTGCCTCGGCCGCTGAGGATCGGGCCGGTCGGCTTGGCAACGCCCCTGTTGATGGCTCCGATGGCCGGCTTCACTGATTGGGCCTTTCGGCAGGTTGTGCGTCGTTTGGGCGGCTGCGGCCTGCCGGTGACCGAAATGGTCAGCGCCCGCGGCATGTTCGAAATGGACCGCCGCGAGCGGACGTTGCCGGAACGGCTGTGGGGTGCGGCCGACGAGCCACGCCCGTTGGCCGTGCAAATCTGGGACAACGATCCCGTGCTGCTGGCCGAGATCGCCGACCGCATCGTCCGCCAATTCGCCCCGACGGTGATCGATTTGAACTTCGGCTGCCCGGCGCCTGACGTGGCGGGCAAAGCCGAGAGCGGCGCGTACCTGCTCCGCTTTCCCGATCGCATCGGCCGGATTGTCGAGCGCGTGGCGGCCGCATGCGGTTCCACGCCCGTGACGGCCAAAGTCCGCCTGGGACCCGACCGCCAACGGATCACGATCTTTGATGTAGCCCAGGCCGTCGAGGCCGCCGGCGGCGCCGCCATCACGGTTCACGGGCGCACAGCCGCCGATTTCTACCGCGGCAAGGCCGACTGGGAGTTGATCGCGCAAACCAAGTCGGTGTTGCGACGCATCCCGCTGATCGGCAACGGGGATCTGGCCACGGCGGACGACATCGTTGCGGCCTTCCGCCGCTATCCGGTCGATGGCGTGATGATCGGGCGGGCGGCCTTGAACGACCCGTGGCTCTTCGCCCACGGCTGGGCCGCCTTGCAAAATCGGCCTTGGGCACCGCCAACGATGGCCGATCGGCACAACGCATTGTTGGAACACCTCGAGCTGCGGCTCGCCCAATACGGTCCGGATCGCACATTGGGCCAGATGCGAAAAGTCGCCGCCTGTTACACGCACGGCCTACCGGGTGCCCGGGCATTTCGTCAGGGGTTGAACCCATTGCAGTCGATCGACGATTTTCGCTCGGCGGTCGAGCGGTTCTTTTCCGGTCAACCAACTGGCGACACTGATCGGAAAGCGCGCGGCGAAAGCCCTTTGAAGGCCGCAGAATAGCGCGCCGGCATCTCTCGATCACACTTGTCTTGTTGCCATCGATCTTGTTGCAATCGTGCGAGGCGATATGATCACTAAGTGCTTGCTAAAAAAGCTTTTGTGGTGATCGCGCTCCATTGCGAAGCCGATGGCGGGACCGATCGGCCCGGCCGAGGTGATCGGCCTGTTGCGTCCAGCCCGTCGGCTGGCGCTCGAATCGGGCGACTCGTGTTGGAATCACTTCGATCGCGTGGACAGCCGATATTGTTTTTAGCATTATTGCCTGCTATAATTGCCTCGGATTCGCAACTCGTTCCGGCACCGAAGTCGGAGTGGGTGCGAAAAAGCTTCGGTTCGCCTCTTTGGCAACTGCGGGCGGTGGGCCTCGGGCAAGGGTTCGACCTGGGTTGCCGCAAACCGAACGAGTCAACCGCAAACCGAACAAGCCAAGGGTACGAAGATTTGAGGCTCAGATCGATTACGTCGTGGATGTTGGACGTATTCATGCAAACCGAACAAGCCAAGGGTACGAAGATTTGAGGCGGTCAGTCGCGGCAGCGTTTCCGGCAGCGGCGCACAAGCGTGCGCAGCGCCGGAACCCGCGTTCGTTGGTCGCCGGAGTCTGTGCCGGGAGAACGAGTCGAGAACCCATACTGCCGGGTCATTCGACAGAGTGCAATCCATTTCGGAACATCGGAACGCGAAAAACGGCCGAATTTCGAGGACGGGAGCGATGAGCATTCAGGCGCCACATTCCGACAACGATTTGCTTGATCTGTTGCGGATCGCCGGCCCGTTGCGGGTGACGGAGATGTCGGCAGCGATGGAGGTTACCCCCACGGCGATTCGCCAGCGACTGGTTCGGTTGCTTCGTCGGGGGATGATTCAGCGCGAAGCAGTGCGGAGCGGCCGCGGTCGGCCGCGTCACAACTATTCGCTGACGGAGAAGGGACTTCGGGAAACCGGTTCGAATTTCACCGACCTGGCCGTTGCCCTTTGGAAAGAGGTCGGCGCGTCGGCCGATCCGCAGTTGAAGGCGGACTTGCTGCGTCGCGTTGCCCGGGCGTTGGCCGGCGGTTATGCCCGCGAAATCCGCGGCGAAACGCCGGCCGAGCGGCTCGAATCGCTGCGGCAACTGCTGATGCAGCGCCGGATTCCGGTCAGTCTGGACGAATCGGCCGGGCGGATGACCCTGACGACGCACGCCTGCCCGTATCCCACGCTGGCCGAAAACGATCGCGACGTGTGCCGCATGGAGCAGATTTTGTTCTCGGAACTGTTGGGGGCGGACGTTCAATTGGTTCGATGCCGGCTCGACGGCCGCGGCGACTGCCAATTCCAACTCGACTAGCATCCCTCTATACTGAGGCGTTTCGCGGTGTTGTGCTTCAGGTCGTTCCGCGCCGTGTGCCGAAACGAGGCGTTTTTCCCGGAAAACGCCGCGACGTTCGGCCGCGGGAGGCGGGAGACATCGGAGCCAACGGGCCGAAGACTCCTCTGTCGTTAGGGTTGCAACAATGTCTCAGGCGTGGATTGAAGGACGGTTTCCGGATTGTGTGTTGACGACCACCCTCGAGCAAGGAATCAACTGGGCCCGGCAAAGCAGCCTATGGCCGATGACCTTCGGTATCGCCTGCTGTGCGATCGAGATGATGTCGGCCGGCGCCGGGCGTTTCGATCTCGATCGGTTCGGGGCCGGCGCGTTTCGGGCCAGCCCGCGGCAGGCGGACCTGATGATCGTCGCCGGCACGATCACCTACAAGATGGCCAGCCGAGTGCGGCGGCTGTACGACCAGATGCCGGAACCGAAGTATGTGATCGCCATGGGCGCGTGCACGATTGCCGGCGGGCCGTATTACCAGTGGGGTTACAGCGTGGTGCGCGGGGCGGACTTGATCGTGCCGGTCGATGTGTATGTTCCCGGCTGTCCGCCGCGGCCCGAGTCGCTGCTGGAAGCCCTGATGCGGCTGCAAGAGAAGATCGCCGGACACCGGATCGCCCGGGTGCCGGCCGCGACCGGCAGCGGCGTTGTCGTTGCGAAGGCGGAAGATGAATTGCCGGTGCCGCATCATTGCGGCTACGTCGATGTTGTCGAACCGACTCTGGTGTTCGAACACCAGCAGAATGTCAAGAAGCGCGGGAGTGCGGAAAAGCCATGATCGATCGAACCCCTGAAACGCTCCGAGTCGTCGATCTCCATGTGTCGGTGGCCGGTAAAGAGATCCTGCGCGGCGTGTCGTTGGAGATCCGTCGCGGCGAGATTCACGCCCTGATGGGGCCGAACGGCTCGGGAAAAACGACGCTGGGCTTGGCCATCATGGGTCATCCGGGCTACGAAGCCACGGCCGGACAAGTTCTGCTCGACGATGTGAATCTGCTCGAACTGGAGCCGCACGAGCGGGCCCGCGCCGGCGTGTTCATGGCCTTCCAGCGGCCCGTGACCATCCCCGGCGTGAAGATGGCCGACTTCCTCCGCCACGCAGTGAGCAACATCCGCAACCCGAACCGCAAGGAGGGCGAAGAATTGCTGCCGATGCGGGAGTTCCGCAAAGAACTGACCGAACAGATGAAGGCCCTGCGGATCGATCCGGAGTTCGCGCGTCGCTACGTCAACGACGGCTTTTCCGGCGGCGAGATGAAACGCGCGGAGATTCTGCAACTGGCGATGCTCCGTCCGCGGTTCGCCATTTTGGACGAAACCGATAGCGGACTCGATGTCGATGCCGTGCGGCTGGCCAGCCAAAGCATTGCGCAGATCGGCGGGCACGACATGGGAATCCTGATCATTACGCATCACGAACAATTACTCGAATACAATCAGCCGCATTTCACGCATGTGATGCTCGGCGGGCGGATTGTCGAGACGGGCGGGCCCGAACTGGCCCGAGAACTGCACAAACGCGGCTACGATCGGCTTCGGGCCGATCACCCCGACGCCGCCGCCTTGGAACGAGAGATGATGGCCGCCGCCTCCAAGCAGGCCGTCGGCTGAGGGTGATCGAATCATTCCGCGAAATACGAAAAGCGGTGTAAGCGGGCGGAGCAAGGAATCGGCCGCTCCGCAGCGCCGGCGGCCGCTTTTCGAATAGTTTGGCCGCATTCAGATAGGCAGGGCGATATGGCAACGGATCTCAATACCCGTGCGGTCGAGCCGAAGGCGGCCGACCCGATCGGCGAAATCAACAAGTACGACTTTCGCGTGGACGAGCGATTCGTCTTCAAGGCGCGGAAAGGTCTCGACGCGCAGATCGTCGCCGAGATTTCCGAGATGAAGGGCGAACCGGCTTGGATGCGCGACTTCCGACTGCGGGCGCTCGAGGTCTTCTATTCGAAACCGATGCCGCGCTGGGGCGGCGCGATCAACGTCGACTTCGACGACATCTACTACTACCTCAAGCCCGTCGATCATCAGGCCACCAGTTGGGACGACGTGCCCGATGAAATCAAAACCACCTTCGACAAATTGGGCATTCCCGAAGCGGAGAAGAAATACCTCGCGGGCGTGAAGGCCCAATATGAAAGCGAGGTGGTTTACGGCTCGCTGAAAGAGGATCTGTCGCGGCAAGGCGTGATCTTCACCGACACCGATTCGGCCGTGCGCGACTATCCCGACCTGGTCCGCGAATACTTCGGCACGATCATCCCGCCAACCGACAATAAATTTGCCGCGCTCAATTCGGCCGTGTGGTCCGGCGGGTCGTTCATCTATGTGCCGCCCCGGGTCAAGGTGGAGTTCCCCTTGCAGGCCTATTTCCGCATCAATGCGGCGAACATGGGCCAGTTCGAGCGCACGCTGATCATCGTGGACGAGGGCGCGCAGATGCACTACGTCGAGGGCTGCACGGCCCCGATGTACAGCACCGAAAGCCTGCACTCGGCCGTGGTCGAGGTGATCGCCAAACGCGGATCGCGAGTGCGCTACACCACGATCCAGAACTGGGCGAACAACATTTACAATTTGGTGACGAAGCGGGCCGTGGCCTACGGCGACTCGCTGGTCGAGTGGGTGGACGGCAATTTGGGCAGCCGCTTGACGATGAAGTACCCGGCGATCTACTTGCTGGAGCCGGGCGCCCGCGGCGAGGTGCTTTCGGTGGCCTTTGCGTCAGCCGGCCAGCATCAAGACGCCGGCGCCAAGGCGGTTCATGCCGCCCCGCACACATCGAGCCGCATCGTCTCGAAGTCGATTTCGAAGAACGGCGGCCGCTCGAGCTACCGCGGATTGGTGAAGATCAACAAGGGCGCCGCCCATTCGAAGGCCAACGTGGTGTGCGACGCCTTGATTCTCGACAGCCGCAGCCGCAGCGACACCTACCCGTACATCGAAATCGAAGAGCAAGACGTGGCGATCGGCCACGAAGCCAGCGTGTCGCGGATCGGCGAGGAACAGCTCTTCTATTTGTGCAGCCGCGGGCTGAGCGAGGCGGAGGCGGCGGCGATGATCGTCAGCGGGTTCATCGAGCCGCTGGTGAAGGAGCTGCCGATGGAGTACGCCGTCGAGATGAATCGGCTGATCCAATTGCAGATGGAAGGCACCGTGGGATGAACGAAGATCAACGGCCGAGGGTGAACGGAAGATGAGCTCCATTGTTGCCGACACGTTCTGTGCCGAATCGTTCGAGCGTTTTCTCGCATCGCGCGACGAGCCGAATTGGTGCCGCGAAGCCCGACGTGCGGCCTGGTCGCTTTTCGAATCGCTGCCGATGCCCGACCGCTCGATCGAGGAATGGTCGCGGACCGATATCCGCGGCTTCCGCTGGGAGCAGTTCGCCGGGCTGCCGGGCGTTGAACGCCCGCAAGAGACCGCCGCACTCGGCCGAACGGAACCGCTGCCCGATTCGGCCCCGCGAGGATTGCTGGGCGACGGCGTGGAGCTGGCCGGCCGCATGGTCTCGCTCGACGGGGCGACGGTCGAATGCATCGGGTCGGGCACGCTGGCCGAGCGCGGCATCGCCTTCGGGCCGATCGAGGACGTTCTGCGTCAGCGGCCCGACTTGCTGCGGCCGCACCTGTTCGGCCCGACGTTCGATCCGCGCGCCGACAAGTTTTCGGCCTATCATGCCGCTTGCTGGCACGGCGGCGGCGCGCTCTATGTTCCGCCTTACGTCTCGGCGGGAACCGTCCACCTGCTCATGCAGCTTTCGCCCGGCGGAATCGATCTGACGCATCAACTGATCGTCCTCGGCGAGGGCGCCGAGGCCACGGTGCTCGTCGAAACGGCCGGGCCGTCCGACGGCGCCGCGGCGCTGCATTGCGGCGCGGTGGAAATCGTCGTCGGCCGCGGGGCGAAACTCACCTATGTCAACCTTCAAAACTGGGGCAAGGGCGTTTGGCACTTCGCCCAGCAAAAGGCCCGCGTCGCCCGCGAAGGCTCGATCCAATGGACCGTCGGCGCGTTGGGCGCCCGGCTGGCCCATGTCAGTCAGCACGTTGTTTTGGCCGAGCCTGACGCGGCAGCCCAAGTCAACGGCGTGATGTTCACCGAGGGGCGGCAGCATTTGAACTACCTGACGCTCCAACACCATCAGGCCCCCGGCGGACGCAGCGACCTGCTCTACAAAGGCGCGCTGCAAGATCGTTCGCGAATCGTGTGGCGGGGGATGATTCGCGTGGATCTCGACGCCCAGAAGACCGACGGCTACCAGCGGAACGACAACCTGATGCTGTCGAACGACGCGCGGGCCGACTCGATTCCCGGATTGGAAATCCTTGCCGACGACGTAAAATGCACCCATGGCGCAACGGCGGGCCGAGTGGAAGACGAGATGATCTTCTACCTGGGCACGCGCGGATTGACGCGGAAAGAGGCGGCTCGAATGGTCGTCGCCGGTTTCTTCCAGCAGGTGTTCGACCGCATCACAATCGAATCGGTGCGCCACGCGCTGGCCGAGGCCATCGGCCGCCGCGTGCGCGAGTACCGCTGAAGACCGCGCCTCGCCCGAGCCGTTCGCGCGAGCGGTGTTTCACGCGCGAGGGGATTTTCGCGCGGGCGGACATTCGATGCGGCGGCTTCACGCCGGCAGGCGATACCGGCTCGGCAACGGCGATCTTCCAACGCGAATGGTGTCCGCGCCGCGGTTTCATCAAGTTCGAGAAGGTGCAAGAGAACAACGATGGCAGATGATTTCGTCCGCGTGTGTTCTGTTGACGAGATTCCCGACCCGGGCAAACGAGTGTTCGAGATCGACGATCAGTTCGTGCTGGTCGTTCACCTCGACCGCCAATGGTACGCGCTGGACGACCGCTGCACGCACGACGGCGGCCCGTTGGGCGAGGGGCACTTCGACGGGCATTGCATCGTTTGTCCGCGGCATGGGGCGAAGTTCGATCTTCAAACCGGCGCGGCAATGACCATGCCCGCAGTTACCGCCACGACGCGCCACGATATCAAGGTCGAACTAGGCTCGGTATTTGTTCGGCTTCGCGACCGTTGATCGCCGCGGCGGATCGCTGATTCGAGGTGTAAGGCCCATTCAAGGTGAAAGCAGGCATCATCCGGGAGCCGTCCGCCATGCCGTTGACCGAAGAAAAGATCATGGAAGCGATGAAGCAGGTGATCGACCCGGAACTGAAGGTCAATGTGGTTGATCTTGGGTTGATTTACGGGGTGGGTGTGGAAGAAGTCGAGGGCAAGACCAATCTCCGGGTCGTGATGACGATGACCACCCCGGCTTGCCCGTACGGCCCGGAGCTTGTCCAGGAATTGAAAGACACGTTGGCGGCCTTGCCCGAAGCCGGCCGCGTGGAGGTCGAGGTTACGCTTTCGCCGCCGTGGACGCCCGACCGCATGACCGACGACGCCCGCGACGAGCTGGGTTTGTTCTAAGGCGCAGGCGGCCCGCAGAGGCCGATGTCTTTCCCCGGAACGTTCGGGCCGCCGGCGCGGCGAAGCGACGGCTCGTCGCGGCGCCCCTGCGGCAACTGCCTTTCGCTTTCTGCGGCCCCCGTTTCCGCGGCTTGCCGTTGAAGCATTAGAGGTAGTCGAGCAGCGACATTTGGTAGATTTTCGCCATCGCCTGGAGCGACGCCTGGAAGGCGGCCTGACGGGCGGTCAGCTCGGAGATGACGGCACTGAGGTCGGCGTCGTACTCGAGCGACAATGCCTGCTGAAGCTCAACGTCTTCGACATCGAGCCGGTTCTTGAGGACTTCGACGCCCTGCTGCCGCGCGCCCAATGCCGCGCGCGAAAAGTTCATGTCTTCCGTTTTCCGGTCGAGCAGCCGCATGGCGCGCTCGATGAGGAATTGATCGTTCGTTTCCAACCCTTGCTGGATGCGCAACAGCGCGGTGAAAATGCTTTCGGTTTCCAGCGGGTTGGTGTCGCGCCCCGTGATCGATTGGCGGCCGCCGGTCATCGGCGGTTCGGCTCCGGTGGTCGGATCGACGAGTCCGGAACCGTCGTTCGGGCTGGCGTCGCGCGGATCGGGAGCGACTTCGAACGCGGCCGACGCCTGGGGATGAGCGGCCACGGCGGCGATGATGTCGTTCGCGGTGGCCGTGCCGGGGTCGAATTGAATCTCCAACTCGACGCCGGGATTGTAGCCCGCCACCTGCGTCGGTCCGCCGGGCACGGCCGTCAGCCGAATCGAGATGTTGTTGTAAGCCGGTCCCTTTGCCCGCGAGGTGAACACCAGGTCGTTGTCGAAGCCGGGCGAAACGACCACCGCGCGCGCAAACGTGGTTGCCGTGCCGCCGCTGGTTCGAGGCGGAGGGTCGGGCGTGGCGGCTGCCAAGCCCGAGCCGTCGTTGCCGCTGTCGTCGGCGGGGTCGAACGCGGCAGCGAAGGTATCGCTCAGCCCGCTGGCGGCGAGCATGGCTTTGACGTCGGCCGCCGTTGTCACCCCCGCGGTGATGCCGATGGTCAAAGTTTTGGCCACGGCGTCGTACACGGGAGAGGGCGGCCCGCCGTCGGCGAAGATCACCCGCACTCCGTTGACCCCGGTTCCCGGCCCGACGGACGAAATGATCAGCCCGCTCTTCTTCGCGGCCGAGGAAATCGTCGTTTGCGCCCGGCCGCCGCTTTCGGGCGGCGCGCTTTGCTCGGCGCCGGCGGGAACAAGACCCAGGTCGATTGCGGCTTGGCTGTAGAAGGTTCGGGCAACGGTCAGGCGGCCGGTTCCCTCGCTCAGATCGATGAGCTCGATCCCGTTGCCGTAGGCGGCCAATCGCGCGGTGAGCTTTCCATCGGCGTTGTTCGGGTGGCGGTTGATGGCGTCGAGAATCTGGCCGATGGTTTGTTTGTTGGCCACATCGATGCCGAGCACCGTGCCGTCGGCGCGCGTGATGGTGAAATCGACGCCCGAGTCGTCGCCGCCGGTGGTGGCCACTGGGCCTCCGACAACCACCTTGCCCGTGCCGTCGTTGGTCGTGCCGGGAACGACCGTCAGCGAGGCATCCCAATCGTTCGAGGCTGCCGGGTGGCGTTTCAGCAGATCGATGACCTCGTTGGCCGTGGTGACGCCCGGCTGGACATGAAAGACCAACGTCTTGGCGTCGGGATCATAATCGAGTTTCGGCGCGGCCGTGGTGGCGGCGAACGAGATCTGAAAACCGTCGAACCGAGTTCCCGGATTCTTCGAAGTGAACGTGATCGACGAGTTGGGCACTGCCGAATCATAGACGGCGCTGGAGCGCGCTCCGCTGCCGGGCCAATCGTCCACGCCGCGGCCGAAATTGAGGCGCGACAGCGAAGTGCTCGAGGTGAACGACCGCAGTCCGAGTTGAGCGGCCGTTCGCCCCCCGTTCTCGCCGATGGCGAAATCGGCGCCGCTGGAGCGGCTGCGCAGATTGATGCCGGTTCGAGTGTCGTTGATCTCGGCGTAAACGCCGGCGCCGGCCCCGTTGAGCGTGTTGAGCAGGTCTTCGACCGTGCGTGCCAGCGTGAAGCTGACGGAGTAGGTTCCGCTTTGGTTGACGATTTGCAGCCCGCCCACCCGATCGAAGTCTTCGCCCGACCCGTAGGCCGTATCGGCATAGGCGCCGACGTTGACCACGCCGCGCCCGCCGTAGCGGCTGTCGAGCGGGTCGAGACGCGCGGTGAAGGGGATTTCGCCGGCGGCCTGCGCGCGATTGATGGCGGCGACCACCTGATGGGCCCGGCTATACCCGTCGGCAATGTGGACCACCAGCGAGTTGGCCCCGTCGTACACCACGGTTTCCTCGCCGGGCACGACCAGCGGATCGTGGACGAAACTGACGCGGACGCCATTGAGCGGTTTGCCGTCGGCGGTGGCTGCGCCGTTGCAAACCGCCTCGACGATGAAATCGTTGTCGCTGCCGGCCGAACGCACATTGGCCCGGGCGCGGGTGCCGC
>Ga0308417_1000925_pt1 | contig 20500 bp, 18 predicted proteins | sample HotsprSampleOS65_FD_203528 | JGI IMG/M metagenome (GOLD analysis project Ga0308417, IMG submission 203528) | Hot spring phototrophic mat microbial communities from Octopus Spring, Yellowstone National Park, Wyoming, United States - 20090730_OS65 ... | reverse complement strand
CCACCAGCCCGCCCAGCGATACGCCGATCACGTCGACCTCGCTGGTCCACAGCGGGTCATCGCCGGGAAAGGCGCGGTCCACCGCGTCGATGACGGCGCGGCGGCACTCGTCGAAGCTGTCGTGGAAACCGACCATGACGCCAATGATCCGCTCGTCGCCGCTGACCTTGTGAATCTGGTGCTTGAGGTAGGTGGGCGAGACGTTGGGATCGAGATAGCCGCCGACGATCACCAGCGGCCGCGCCAGCGGGCGCGGCGCCGCCATTTCCCGCATGGCCTGGCGTGCCTCGGCCATGGTGACGGCAAACGAAGGATTGACCGGCCCGGCGTTGGAACAACCCAACCCCGCGAGCGTCAGCAGAAGCGTGCAACAAATTCGGCGCGGGCATGCCGGCATCGTGGACCTCCCACGGCATGACACACTACCGCCGTCGGAGGAAAAATGGAATTGTTCTGTGAACCTTCGCGCGACGTCGGCGTCCAACCGCCGTTCAGCGCGTGCCCTCCTCCTGCCACAGCCGCTGGAGCGAGTCGAGACGCGGCTGAGTTGTCCCCGCCAGGGAGAGCTGAGGCCAGGGAACCGGGCCGGGGCGCCCCAGAAGTCGCGCCCCGATCGCACGCAGCAGCCGCAGCGGCGCGGCCGCATACTGCAGCAGCGGCGGGCGTCTGTCCCGACCGTTGGCGCGCAACAGCAGCACGCACACATCGTCGTCAACGATGTGGCCGCCGGCCTGGGCGTGAATGGCCTCCAGCAGGGATTGGATCAGCTCGCCGGGGCGCGAGGGATCCAGGGTGCGCACCAGCTCCAGCAGCCCGTTTTCGCCGAGCATCTGGCCATTGCGCCCGCGCGCTTCGATGAGCGAGTCGGTGTAGCAGAGGACCAAATCGCCCTCTTCGAGCCGCACCTCGATCTGGTCATAGTCGGCGCGGTCGAGGATGCCCAGGGGCGTGTTGGAGGGGTGCTCGCCCGCCGCGTGGCGCAGCAGTCCCCACTGGCCGGAGCGCGCGTGCCAGGCGATGGGCGCGGGGTGGCCGGCGTTGCCAAGGGACAGGGCCTGCGTGGGCGAGAAGAAAGTCATGACCAGAGCGGTGGCAAAGCTGCCGCCGCTGGCAAGCTGCCCGAACTGGCGGTTGAGCACGCGCATGAACTGGCTCTGGCTGAGGTAGTTGACGTGTCGGCGCATGAGTCGGCGCAGCGATTCGGCGATCTCGGCGACGCCGGCGCCGTGGCCGCTGACGTCGGCCACGAGCAGGCGAGTGATGCGTCCTGTGGCGCAGGAGGAGACGTAATAGACATCGCCGCCGCCGGTGGCGTCGCGGAAGGGTCTGCTGAAGACCCAGGCATCGAGTCCGGGCATGGTGACCGAGCCGTTGAATGCCTGGTTGCCGCCCCAGACCTCCATGCACTCAAGGCGGTGAACCTCCTGCCGCATGTTCGTCAGTGTAAGCACGAGCGATGATAGGATGAAGGGGCGGCGGCTTCCAACTACCCTCGTCCGTAGTAGCGCTTGAGGCTGGAATGCGAGGCGGCGGCAGCTTGGGACGAACTGTGATCGGGCATGCGATCCGCGGGGATTGCCCGCCCCGCGGCGTGCTTTCCCCGGGCGCTCCACACGAGTGTCCCATGCCGCCGGGTCGGGTGAGGTCTGCGGTATGCTGGAAAACGGCCCGACGCTCATTAGAATCGAGCATACTCGCCACCGTAGCTCAACTGGCAGAGCAGCGGTTTTGTAAACCGCAGGTTGTGGGTTCGAGTCCCACCGGTGGCCTTGATAAGACCTTGAAGAATCAGAGTGTATGGTGTGGGCGGCCAGCGGGGCGCCGACGCTAGGTTGAGCCGCACCTCCATCCGTGGCGCCCGCCGTGTCGGCGCTGACGTTCAACTTGCCGCCGGCACCTTTGGGGGCGGTGGTGGGGGAAAGGTATAATCCACAACGTCCTTCAGATCGGTCAGGGCTTGACGTGGAGCGAATCCCACAACGGTGAGGCTCCATGGGAAAGGGTCGTACATGGGCAACGGCACCATCACCTGTCCGCACTGCGGAGCCGTCAGTGCGGCAGGCGCGTTCTGTGAATCCTGCGGCAAGGCGGTTCCCAGCACCTTCGCTACGTCGCCGCGCATCGTCTCCGGCGACGCCCTGCCCTACAGCGCGGCCGGCCAGAAACTGGTCGGCGACGAGTTGAGGAAGCACACCAACCGCGCCGCGTATACGCTCTTGGCGGTGGGCATTCTCCAGGTCACCTGTGGCCCCATCGTGGCGGTCACGCTGGCCAACGCCCCGGGCGTGGGACTGGAGGGCATGGTGGGCGTGCTGCTGGTGGCGCAGTTTGTCGTGGCGGCGGTATTCTTCGGGCTGTACTTCTGGGCGCGCACCGCGCCGCTGCCGGCGAGCATCGTCGGCCTGGCGATCTACGTGACGCTGGTGCTGATCAACATGGCGACGTCGTTGTCCAGCCTCAGCGAGGGCGGTCCGCGGCGCGGCTTCGGCGGCTGCGGGATCGGCTTGCTCGACATCATCATCATCGTCCTGCTCGCCCAGGGCATTCAGGCCGGCCTGAAACACAAGCGACTTATGGAGACGCCGCCGTCGATGTAGCGGTCAGAGGTGAGCAGCGTGTCGGAATCGGATCCAGAGCGCGCAACGGCGCCGCCGCCGGAGTCAGGCACGGACCCGGCGCCATCGCCACGGCTGGTGGTGCCCGTCCGTTTCTGCCGCGACTGCGGCGGTGCGCGCGATCCGTCGCTGGCGGAATGCCCGCACTGCCTTCAGCGCCGCCTCGCTGCGGCCCAGCGCGACTGGCGCAGCACCGACGCCTCGTCCATTACGTCGGCCCTGGCGCTGTACTTCTGCCTGCTGGGGGTTTCCATCGTCAGCATCCTCTGGGTCGTCGGCAACCGCGCTGATCGCTTGCCGGTCGAGGGCGAAATGGCGGCCTCGGTCGTCTTCTCGATCATCGTCCTGATCTGGTGCCTGATCCGCCAAGGGGACGTGCTGGCCGGACTGGTGCGCGTGCCCCACCCCCTCTGGCTCGCGGCGGCCGCGGCCGTCGCCGTTCCGACATTCCTGGCGGCGACGGTGGTTGTGACCGTGCTCCAGGCGGCGGGCCTCAAGAACCTCGTCTACTCCACGCCCTTCCTGGAAGCCGGATACGGATACGGCTGGGTCGTGCTGACGATCTGCGTGCAGCCGGCCATCTTCGAGGAGTTGGCATTCCGCGGCGTGATTCAGTCGTCCCTGGGCGCGGTGCTGGGGCGGTTTGAGGGGGCTGTCGCCACAGCCCTGCTGTTTGCCATCCTTCACCTGTCGATGCCCAGCCTGCCGCATCTGCTCCTGCTGGGAGCGGTGCTGGGCTGGCTGCGCATCAGGACCGACAGCCTGTATCCCTGCATGGTCACGCATTTCACCCACAACTTTCTGGTTGTTCTCGCCGAACGGCATGGAGGGTTTCCGTCGTGGTGATCGAGCACACGTTTGTGACAACCTACGCGGCCGCCGACGCCATGGGCGCCGCCACCGCCTTCCTGAGCGGTCTTGGCTTTGAGCACAGCGCCCCCGTGGCCTTTGAGGTGGGCCGGCCGGAATGGAACTGCGCCGAGATGCGCCGCGATCCCAAGCGCTCGGTCGGGAAACTGGCCGCCATCGATGTGCCGCAGACGATCCGCATCGAGTTTGACCGCGGTCGGGTGGTGGTGGCGGCCAGTGTCGAGAGCACCCGCAGGTCGTTCTGGACGGGCACGCCGCGCGAGATGCCCGCTGCATCGCCGAAGCTCCGCCCGCGCGTCGAGTTGCTCATGACGCTGCTGGTCGCCCTGGAGCGACTTCTGGCGCAGCAGCAGTCGCTGGAAGAGGTCCATGCGCCGCTGCGGGACCTGGAGGGGGGACTGCGCCGCGACTTCGAGCGCGCCCGCAGGCACAAGACCCTCGTGACGATCATCGCCGTCGCCTTCTTTATCGCGGCGATGACCATGCTCATTCTGGCCGTCGCCTACATCGCGCGGCGCTGATGCGGGCCGTGCGAGCAGCTCACGCCATATCGCGGCGCGACGGCATGCTGGCGAGTCTGGCTGCCGGTGCGAGCCTGCCCCGTTGCTCGTCGTCGGCGACCGCCTGGTCGTCTGTGCCGGCCGGCGCAGGCGGTTGTAATTGCAATTCGAGAAACGAGCACCGAGAATCCCCCCGTGCTCCGTCGCGTCCCCATTCCCGGCCTGCTGGTCACCGGCACCGACACCGGCATTGGCAAGACCGTCATCGCCGCCGCCATCGCGCACTGGCTGCGCAGGCAGGGGCTGCGCGTGGCCGTGTGCAAACCGGCCGGCAGCGGCTGCGTTCACCGCCGCGAGGGGCTGGTCAGCGAGGATGCCGAGTTCCTGGCCCACTGCGCCGATGCCCGTCATCCACTGGACCTGATCTGTCCCCAGCGCTTTGCCGAGCCGCTGGCCCCGGCCATCGCAGCCCAGCGCGCCGGGACCGAGCTCGACTGGGAGAGCATCGACCGGGCGATCGGGCTGATGTGCCGTGACAGCGACGTGATGGTGGTCGAGGGCGTGGGCGGGCTGATGGTTCCCATGGATGCCAAGCACACATTTCTCGACTTGGCCGCCTGGCTCGCTCTGCCGGCCGTGGTGGTGGCCCGGCCGACGCTGGGGACGATCAACCACACGCTGCTGACGCTGTCGGCACTGCGGGCGCGGGGGGTGAAGGTTGCCGGCGTGGTGATCAACCGCTATCCCACCGATACGCCGGGGGCGGCTGAGGAGACCAATCCGCGGGCGATTGAGAAATGGGGCAGGGTATCCGTGCTGGCGATCGTTCCCGAGGAGCCCCTGCCGCCGCGGGCCCACCCCAACCCCATCCCTCCCGGCATCGCCGCGGCCATCGGCACGGTGGACTGGAAGCTCCTGGCCGGGGTGGAGACGGAGAACTCGGATGATGCGTCCGCCGACACGCCCCGGCGCGCGCGAAGACGGCGGTAATCGGCCGTAGGGGCCCTGGCGCCGGCGGCCGGCCGGCTCAGCGCCATCTACCTGATGGTTCAGCGGATCGGCCTGCCGCAGCCAACGGCCAGGACGCTGGGATTGGAAACGTCGGAAACGTCGTCTTGACCGCGGCATCGTTACGCGGGTATGATTGGGTGTGCCGGGCGATGGAGTTCGCCCTGAACCGCCGGCTGATTCCCGATCACTTCTGATCCAGCGGCCGCGCTGATAACTCCTGCGAACAGTCGTGGGAGTCGGCGCGGTGTGCCTGTGTAATCTCGGCTCCCCCCGTGGATATCGTAAGCGGAGTGAGCCGATGGTGCAGATCGCCAAGTCCCGTTTCCGATGGCTGAATGCGACCGTGCTGGGTATCGGCCTAGCAAGCCTCTGCTCGGACGTTGGCCACGAAATGACGACGACTTCGATGCCGGCATTGCTGGCCTCTCTGGGAGCCAGTTCGGCCGCTCTGGGCCTCATCGAGGGGCTGGCCGATGGGTTGTCCAGCTTTGCCAAGCTGTTGTCCGGTCTGCACAGCGATCGTCTGCGCCGGCGCAAGCCGCTGGCCGTGGTCGGGTACTTCGTCACCGCGTCCGGCATGGCCAGTTTCGCGCTGGCGACGCAATGGTGGCATGTCCTGCTCGGTCGGGTGGGTGGATGGCTGGGCCGAGGGGCGCGCACCCCTGTGCGCAATGTCCTTCTGACCGAAGCGACGACGCCGGAAACCTACGGACGGGCGTTCGGTCTGGAGCGGGCGATGGACAGCGCGGGCGCTATCATCGGCCCGTTGCTCGCACTCGCAATTGCGGCCACCCTGGGCACGCGATGGATCTTCGCACTGACCCTCATCCCCGGCATAGGGGCCGCGCTGTTGATTGCGCTGCTCGTCCGGGAGAAGCCGCATGAGCCGCAGCCCCACGCGCGATTGTGGAGCGGGATCGGGGCACTGCCGCACAACTTCCGCAAGTACCTCGTCGGCGTAGGGATTGCCGGTTTGGGCGACTTCTCCAACACGCTGTTGATCCTCTGGGCCACCCAAGCCTGGACACCGCGTTTGGGCGTCGCGACGGCGGCGACGTTGGCGATGGCATTTTATGTGGGCTACAACGTCGTCTACACACTCTCCTGTTACGTCAGCGGCGGCTTCGCCGACCGCTTCGCTCGCCACAGGGTGCTGGGATTCGGATACAGCATCGGGGTCATTCCCGCATTGGCCCTGATCTGGCCGGGCGATTCCTTTGCCAAGTTCGCCATCGTCTTTGGTTTCTCCGGCCTCTACATGGGCGTCTGGGAGACGCTGGAGAACACGACGGCAGCGACAATGCTGCCTGCCGCGGTGCGCGGGACCGGATTCGGGGTGTTGGCGACCGTCAATGGCATCGGCGACCTTCTCTCCAGTGTCCTGGTGGGGTCTCTGTGGATGCTCCACCCCGTGTGGGCGATGGTGTTCGTGATCGCGACGTGTCTTGGCGGATCGGCAGTGATTCTCACGACGCCTGCGGTGTTCAATGGGACTGCGGCGCCCTCGATGCCAGTGGAATTGGTCGATCCGAAGGACGTGCCAGGCGTGGAACCACGTCAGTCGCAGGAGCCAGCAGTATGAACACGACTGGTCAATGTCCCAAGTGCGGATCGAACGACCTGCTCCGCATCACCCATTTGTCCCGGCCCGAACTGAGCGCGCCGGAAGGAAGCGGATTGTGGCGGCCGGTCCCGCTGGTCCGCCACGGTTGTGGGGGCAGCGGCCACATCGAGGGACGGGGCGAACACAAGAATGACGCCCTCTTGGCTGATTTCCTGCGGGATGCCAGCGAGCGGGTCGCTGCGCTGGGCGCGGGGTTCGATGCCGACCGTGGCCGGCTGGACGAGCTGGGAAAGCGGTTGCGGGAGGAGCGCTGCTATCTGGCAGTGCTCGGCCAGTTCAAACGTGGCAAGAGCACGTTGGTCAATGCGCTGCTTGGCGAGGCCGTGCTGCCTTCGGCCATCGTGCCGCTGACCTCGATCCCGACGTTCCTCCACGGTGGGGCGCAATTGACAGCTCGCGTGCTGTTCGACAACGGCAAGGCCGAGGAACGGTTCGATGGACCTGACTCAGCCGCGCTGGCCGAGTTTCTGGCGCGCTTTGTCACCGAGAGCGCCAATCCTCACAATCGGCTGGGTGTCCGGCAGGTCGAAGCGACATATCCGGCGCGGGTGCTGGTTCAAGGCGTGGCGCTGATCGACACCCCCGGCATCGGTTCCACGTTCCGGCACAACACCGAAGCAACGGTCAATTTCCTGCCTCAATGCGACGCCGCGTTATTCGTGGTTTCGGCCGACCCGCCGATCACCGAAGTTGAAGTGGAGTTCCTCAAGCTGGCGCGTCGCAAGCTGGCCCGCCTGTTCTTTGTCCTGAACAAAGTCGATTATCTCGACGACAACGAGCGCCGTACCGCCGTTGCGTTCTTGCAGCAGGTCTTGTGCGAGCAGGCCGGCTTCGCATCGCCACCGCCGATCTTCTGCGCTTCAGCGCGTCAGGGGTTGGCGGCCCGCCGGAACCAGGATGCCGATGCCTGGCAACGCAGCGGTATGGCGGACATCGAACACCAGATCGTGGACTTCCTCGTGACCGAGAAGACGGAGGTGCTGAGCCGGGCCATTTCCCGGCAAGCGGGAGATATCCTGGCCGATGTGCAGCGCCGCCTGGAACTCATGGTGCGCTCCCTGCAAATGCCGCTGGCCGAACTGGACCAGCGTATCGGCCAGTTTGAGCAGAGCATGATCGAGATCGAAGAGCAGCGCATCGTCCTCATGGATCGGGTGGCAGCGGCAGAGGAACACCTGGCCGATTCAGTCAGGAAATACGCCGACCAGTTGTTGCCGAAGAGCATCCATTTCCTGAAGAACATCGTCCGAGAATGCCAGAATCGGGATGGCTCCAGGTGGTCCGAGGAGCCCACGCGCGAGGCCATCGCGGCGGCCATTCCCGCCTTCTTCGAGCGGGAATTCGGCGCGGCGCAGGAGCTTTGCGAGCAGCAGTTGCGCGATGCGTTGGCGCCTCACCGGCGCCGGGCGGAAGCGTTGATCGCCTCAGTCCATCGGCTTGTAGAGCGGCTGTTCGATGTGCCGGTTGAAGCCCAACAACGGGAGATTGCGCTGGTGAAAGCCGAGCAGCCGTACTGGCGCACACACAAGTGGAGATTGGCCGAGATTGGCTCGATTCCCCCTTCGTGGATCGACAGCATGCTTCCCCGGCGTCTGCGCCATGCCCGGATTCGGCGGCGGATCATGGAGCAGGTGGAGTACCTTGTGACCCGCAATGTCGGAGACCTGCGATGGAGCATCCTGGAAAACCTGAAGCAGAGCGTTCAGGGTTTTCGCGAAATGCTGAGCGATGGTCTCCAACAAGCGATCCAGGCAACCCGCTGCGCCCTCGACGCGGCCCATCGTCGGCGAACCGAGGACTCCACCACGGTTGCGCCGGAGGTCGCTCGCCTCGCATCGGCCGCGGCCGATCTTCAAGGACTCAGGGAACAGCTTGTTCCGGATCGGCACGGCTCGCTGGCCAACCAGTGACTTAGTAGCCGGCTTGTCCGGCGCATCGCACGTTGTCAACCGCCCTGGCCGACGACACCCCCGGCGCGCGCCAAGACGGCGGTAATCGGCCTGGCGGGCGGGAGTGCCAGAGGCGCACGCCCTCACGTTTCTCACCCTTTCGTGTCTACTACCACTACCAGGAATCCGACTATTCCGAAACCCAGGGGGAGGGAAAGGACATGGCCATGTCTACACGATCGAGCTCCCGCATCGCATCAACCATCGCAGGAATTACCATCATCGCCTCTGTGGCGATGGGACAGGGGCCGCCGCCGACACCCGAGCGCACCGTTTCCATCCCGGTCAAAGTGGTCGTGCTCTTCTCCAGCGGCGTGGGTTACTTCGAGCACATCGGCCCGGTCACAGGCAACGCCAGCACCCAGCTCCGCTTCAAGACCGGACAGATCAACGACATTCTCAAGAGCCTGGTGCTTCAGGATACCAGCGGGCGCGTCGGCGGCATCGTCTATCCGTCCCAGGATCCCCTGGCCAGGACGCTCACGAGCTTCCAGGTGGACATCACGGACAACCCGTCGCTGGGCGAGTTGCTCTATCAGCTTCGCGGCGCCAAGGTTCAGGTGACGGCCGGCGCAGACAGCCTCTCCGGCACCATCCTGGGTATGGAGAGGCGTCCCAAGGCGGTGGAGCATGTCGCGATCCCCGTCGAGGTCTTGAACATTCTTGTCGGCGACACCATCCGCTCCGTCCAACTGGATAGCGTGACCCGGCTCCAGCTTGAGGATGCCCAACTCCAGGAGGAACTCAACAGAGCACTGAGCGCGCTGGCCCAGGCACGGAACCAGGACAGCAAACCGGTGACAGTCCAGTTCGTGGGCGAGGGCGAGCGACTCGTTCGACTGGGATACGTGGTCGAGACGCCCATCTGGAAAACCACCTACCGCCTGATTCTGAGCGACAACCCCGCCTTGCAGGGCTGGGCCATCGTCGAGAACCAGACCGACAGCGACTGGACGGGGGTACAGCTCTCACTCGTGAGCGGCCGCCCGATCAGCTTCATCCAGGAACTGTATCACCCACTGTATCTGCCCCGGCCCGTGGTGGAGCCGGATCTCTATGCCAGCCTCAAGCCACAGAGCTACGGACAGGGGATGGCACCGTACGACGTGCGGCGCGACGAGGGCGCTCAGGGCGGGGGAGCCTTCGGTGGGGACGGCACGCCATATGGCGGGGGCTACGGGCGCTATGGTAGTGTATCCGGCGGAGGCGGCTATGGCGGAGGCGGGTTCGGCGGCGGTGGACTACTGGGCAGAATGCGCGGCGGGGAGGGCTCGTCAGGAGGAGCTGCTCAGCCGGTCGCGCCTGCCCAGGCAGAGCGGCCCTCCCTCGATGCCGTCGCCTCTGTGGCTTCAATCGCGTCGGGCTCACGATTGGGCGAACTCTTCCAGTACACCATCGCCGATGTCTCGCTGCCGCGTCAGCGCTCCGCCATGCTCCCCATCGTCACCGACCCCATCGAAGTGGAGAAGCTTTCGATCTACAACCCTTCCGTCCTGCCTCAGAACCCCCTCAGCGGTGCCCGCGTGAAGAACACCACCGGCAAGCACCTGCTGGCCGGTCCGGTGACGGTGCTGGAGGCCGGAAGCTATGCGGGCGACGCCCGTATCGATGACGTGCCCCCCGGACAGGAACGCCTGCTCAGCTACGGCATCGATCTTCAGATGCTCGTCAATGCCAGCAGGAACACCGAGGAGAGCATCATGACCAGCGCCGGCATCGTCAAGGGCGTCCTGCGCCTTCAGCGCAAGCACGTATTCACGCAGGAGTACATCGCCGAGAACAAGGGACCGAAAGACAGGGTGCTGATCATCGAGCACGCCCTCCGCCGGGGTCTAACGCTGGTCGAGCCTTCCAGGCCCATCCAGACCACCAACACCCACTACCGTTTCCGCACGGTCGTCCCGGCCAACAAGCTCAACAGCCTGACCGTCAAAGAGGAACGCACCGTCGCCGAGACGCTGGCCATTCTCCCGATGGAGATCGACACGCTGCTGTTGTACAGCCGCGACGGCCAGATCCCCAGGCCCGTGCGCGACGCCGTGGCCAGGGCGGCTGCGCTGAAGCAGGCCGTGGAGGCGACCGGCCGGCAGATCGAGCAGCAGAGGCAGCAGATCGACCAGATCGCCCAGGAGCAGGTGCGCATCCGCGAGAACCTCAAGGCCGTGACCGAGCAGGGCGATTACCGCGCCACGCTCCTGGGAAAGCTTTCCGCGCAGGAGAAGCAGATCGACGCCATCCAGTCGAGGCTCAAGGAGCTGGAGAACACCCGCGACCGCCAGATGCGGGAGCTTGAGTCCTACGTCAGCTCGCTGGAGATCGGGGTATAGCGCCGTCACCGCCGGCGGGCGCGACGGTGGCGTGGATGCGAGGCCGGCACGCCGGGCAGCCAGAGCGCTGGGGAGCCTTGGGCAATGCGCAAGACCAGTATGCGCTCGCAGGGAGTGGTGGCGCTGTTTCTCGCTGAGCCGGATGAAGGAGGATTCCAAGCTCGACGGCTTCAAGTGGCTGAAGGGTGACTCGCTGGAAGATGCCGATGAGCTTCCGCCGGCGGAGGACCTGGCGACGGAGGCGAGTGGAGACCTGGAGGGGCGGTGGTGGAATTGGAGGCGCTGTTGGGGTTGTTGGAGAATGGAAACGCGGCCGCGACATCGGCTAAAATGTAAAAAGCATGAACGATCGCATCGCCATCAATCCGGACGTGTTGGGGGGCAAGCCCGTGATCAAGGGGACGCGGATGTCCGTCGAGTTTGTCGTCGGCCTGCTGGCCCAGGGGTGGAGCGTGGAGGACGTGCTCGGCGAGTACGACCACATAACGCGTGAGGATGTGCTGGCGTGCCTGGCCTACGCCCACCAGTTGCTGGCCGACGAAAAGCTGTATGCCGTCCCCGCGTGAGACGCGTTCGGTATGCGCTGCCTGGCCAACGAGAACATCCCGCCCAGCGCCATTCGTCGGCTGCGAGAAGCTTGGCATGACGTACTGTCCGCCAGGGAATCGATGGTGGGGAGCGCCGATGACGTGATTCTGAGACGGGCCGCGGCCGACCAGCGGATCCTGTTGACGTTCGACAAGGATGTTGGCGAACTCGCCTTTCGTTTCGTGCTTCGCCATTGGCCACACACACGGTATAGCGCTGACCCGCTCAGGCCGGCGGCCTTCGCCATTCGCGCCCGCCCCATCACCAATAGAACTCGATGATCAGGTTCATGTTCACCTCAAAGGGAACATCCTCCGGCGTGGGCAGGGCGTTGATCTTGGCCGTGAGCTGGGCGGGGTTGAACTCGATCCAGCCGGGCACGTTGTGGCCGGGGTTCTGCTCCATGTTGTCGCGCAGCAGCTTGTGCGACTTTTCCTTGAAGCTGATGGTGTCGCCGGGCTTGACGCGGAAGCTGGCAATGTCGGTCTTGCGGCCGTTCACCAGCACGTGGCCGTGGGCCACGAGCTGGCGGCAGGCCCAGATGGTCCGCCCAACGCCCATCCGCCGCAGCACGTTGTCCAGCCGCGTCTCCAGGAGCTGTATCATCGTGTTGGCCGTGTTTCCCTTGGATTTCTTGGCCATGGTGAGGAAGCGCCGGAACTGCCTCTCGAGCATGCCATAGTGGAAGCGCAGCTTCTGTTTTTCGGCCAGGCGCACGCCGTATTCGGTGTTGCGTCGGCCCCGGTAGCCGTGCATGCCGGGCAGCGTCAGTTCCTTGCCCGTGTGCTTGGGAATGTCGGCGATGGGAACGCCGACGCGGCGGGAGAGCTTGACTTTGGGACCCAGATAACGGCCCATGGACGATCACTTTCCGCGGGCGCGATGGCCCGCTCAAAACATGCGAGGCGCCGGTCCGCTGCCCGCGATTGGGGCCTGAAACACGCCGGCGGCTTATACGCGATTGGTCCGGGAGCATGGTCTTGAGCATGCGCCGGAATGTTCCCGACCGGCCGATTCGAGACCGGAGCGATCAGGAAAGATCCACATTCTATTCGGCCGAGGCCGGATGACAAGCCGTCCGCGCGGTCCGCGCGATTCGGACACAAGCCGCCGTTCAGGTCGGCTGCTGGGAATAGGGCGCGATCCCGTCGGCGGTGATCAGGAAGAGGCGGTCGGTGACCTGGTGGGGCATGGTCTGGTAGTCCTGGCGGATTTGCTTGCGCATGCGGGCGACGGTTTGGGGGTCGTCGCGGAAGCAGACCAGGATGTTGCGGTTGGGGATGCCCGCGACAAAGGGGCTGCCCAGGTGCTTGCGCAGGCGCTCGTGCAGGCTCGGCAGCAGGATGCGGCTGGCGTCGTAGCCGTCCATCGTCTGAACGAGGATGAGACTGATGCGGCCATCCTCGTCCTGGCCGGCGTGGGCCTGGATGCTCTCGCTGCGAACCACCAGGTTCTGGATGGCCAGCTCGTGCAGGCTGTCGAGACTGATGCCCCATTGATCGAAGAGCCGCCGCGGGATGTATGCGATGAACTGGTCGCTGTCGATGGCGTAGGCGACGGCCAGTCCGTCGAGGATGTTCTGACTGAGTACGGCGGCGCCGAGGGGACCGCCGATCTGGGCGCCGCCGGCGACGACGACGGGCAGGATGCGGTCCTTGACCTGCTCAAAGGGGGCGGACTGGTCGGGGCTGCCCTCGGCGGCGCGGAGCAACTCGGTGATCCAGCGCTCCACGTTGCGGGCCATGTGGTCCGGCTGCTGAAGGGTGAGGCGGTAGAGGTTCTCAAGCGGAGCCCAGTAGCCATTGATGCGGAGCGAGAAGGTGGCATCGCTGCGCTCCAGCCTCACCAGCGGGAAGCGCGCTTCCACGAGGTGGACGACCTGATCAAGAAAATCCATTCGCGAGGGCCTGGCCATCCTCCGTATTGTAGCCGAGACAGGGCCGCAAGTCGCGTGGTGCAAGCCAGCCGCCCGCAAGGGGGCACGGGCAAACACGCTGGCGAGGATGCCCCTGCTACGCGACGGCTCTGTCACACCGCAACCACAGCTCGGATGCGTCCTACTTCATCCCACCCCCCAGGCGCTCCAGCAGCGCGTCCAATAATGTGAACAGGATCAGCGCGAGCAACGAAGGAACTGCACGAAGGCTGGCGGCCACGGCGCGGGGGCGTTGGTGTCTCACATCGACCTGATCGGCCGCCCGACCGGTCATCTGAGCCGCGCGGCTGCGAAAATGGGCGCTGATGCCACTGGGCCGCGCGCGCAAACGCAAGAAACGCCGGTTACTCCGCCGATAACGGCTAAGAGGACCATCCCGTGCCTGACGACCTTGTCAATTTTGTGCCCGCCGACGTCTCCGCCGCCGTTGCCTGGCTGTTTGCGGCCGGCGCGCTCATCGGCGCCGCCCTGTGGCTCGTCGGAGCGCGCCTGGGCCGCTCCGTGCTCACCCTGCTGATGGTCGGCGCGGGGGCGGCCGTCGGCCTGAGGCTGCCGGCCTGGCTGGGACTGCCGATCAGCGCCTGGACATCGGCCATCGCCCTGGCGCTGCTCCTGGGCATCGTGGCCTTCGCCCTGCACCGGCTGTGGACGGCCATCGGCCTGGGAATCCTCCTGGCGATCTGGGCCGGCGCCGTGGCAGCACGGCTCTATCCTCCCGAGGCGGGCTTCTCCCTCCGCCAACTCCTGGAAGCCGGCTCGCTGGCGGAAATGCTCTGGCGCGCCTGGAGCGCCATGCCCGTCGAGCTGCGCCGGGTGGGCCTCTTCGCCATCGCGGCGGCCATCGCCTGCGGCATCAGTATGGGACTGATCTGGCCGCGGCTGACGGGCTACGTGTTCTGGAGCCTGGTCGGCGTTAGCGCCATGATCGTCTGCGGCCGGGCGGCGATGGAGAGCATTCACCCCGAATTGCTGGAGTTTCTGCCCAGGCGTCTGACTGCGCAATGCCTGAGCGTGGGCGGCATGGTCCTGTTCGGCGCGCTGGTGCAGTGGCGGACCGCCCCCAGGCCAACCTCCGCCCGCGCCCATGCCCAGACACGGACAACCAACGCGGCCCAGGCCGCCTGCGGCTGAGACCCGAAACGGAAGAGAAGACGTCATGACCAGTCTGTTGCTCGCACAGAACGCCTCCACTCTGGCAATCCACCCACCGACGCGGTTTCCCGCCCAGCACGACCTGCTGACCTTCTGCCAGAATATGGGCATCGGCACCGCTCTGCTGCTTATCCTTCTGGGCGCGGTCTACCTCCTGTACGGATGGTCGGCCTACAAAGTGCTCATTACCCTCAACGTCGCCCTCGTCTGCGGCTACATCGGGGCCATCGTCGGCCAGCAACTGGGCGGATTCGTTCTGGCCGGGGCCTTCGTGGCGGCCGTGGCCTCCGCGGCATTGGCGTTTCCCCTGATCAAATGGGCGGTGGCCGTGATGGGGGGGCTGTGCGGGTCTCTGGTGGGGGCGAGTCTATGGCTCAGCGCCGATCTCCCCCCGGACCTGGCCTGGGCCGGGGCGATGACGGGCCTTGTGGGCTTTGGGCTGTTCGCTTTCATCCTCTTCCGCGGCAGCATTATCATGTACACGAGTATCCAGGGGGCGATGATGGTGATCATTGGCGGGCTGGGCCTGGTCTACAAGTATCAGGAGTTCAGCCCCGCCGTCACACAGGGCATCTCCACCCAGCCCTTCATGCTCCCGCTGCTGGTATTCGTCCCAGCCATGGTGGGGCTGATTTACCAGCAGTTTTGCTCGCCGGGCGGCGCGCCCGCGGGCGCTGGATCGGCCGACAAGAAAAAGTAGTCTTGCTCTGGATAGCGGCCGCACTCCACAGGCTGCTCTGGCCGACCGGCGGCCGCGCTGTCACCCTGCTGCCAGCAGGACGGCGATGCCTCCGCCTGCGGCGCGCACGAAGCACCCGCTCAGGTGATCGTCCACCATGCCCACCGCCTGCATGAACGCGTAACAGATCATTGACCCCACAAAGCGAAAACCGCGACGGCGAAGGTCGCGGCTCATCGCGTCCGACTCGGCCGAGCGCGACGGCACCTGCCTCATGGTCTGCCAGCGGTTGATCTTGGGCCGGCCGCCCACGAATCGCCATATGTAGGCGTCGAAGCTGCCGAACTCCTTCTGGATGGCCAGAAACGCGCGGGCGTTGTCGATGGCCGCGGCGATCTTCAGCCGGTTGCGGACGATGCCGGCATTGCTCAGAAGCCGCCGCCGGCGGCGGGCATCGAAAGCCGCGACCTTCGCCGGATCGAAGCCATCGAACGCCTCTCGATAAGCCTCGCGCTTTTTCAGGATCGTCAACCAGCTCAGCCCCGCCTGGGCCCCCTCCAGGATGAGGAACTCGAACAGCCGCCGCTCGTCGTGGACGGGCCGGCCCCATTCGTGGTCGTGATAGGCGATCATCAACTCGCCCTTCGCCCAGGGACAGCGCGTGACGTTGTCGGATGGCGCATCGCTCATGGTCGCCCTGATCATACCCCGCTTCCAGCCCGCTCGCATCCCAACGGTGCCCGCGCGTGCGGCGGCGTTGCGGCGTGCACAGGGTCTGGGTCCCCGGCAGCCCCTACACCTACACCGTCCGGCGCGGCGTGTTGGTCTGGTCCAGCGCCCCGAAGCGCCGGCTGCGCGATGCGAACGAGCGGATCGCCGCGTGCAGCTCTTCCACTCCGAAATCAGGCCACAGCACCTGGCTCACGTACAGCTCGGCGTAGCTGATCTGCCACAGAAGATAGTTGCTGATGCGCATTTCGCCGGCCGTGCGGATCAGCAAGTCGGGGTCGGGCATGCCGCTGGTATACAGGTGGCGCGAGATGGTCTGTTCGTCGATGTCGCGAGGCTCCAGCTCGCCGCGCTTCACCCTGGCGGCGATGGTGCGCACGGCGTCGGTGATCTCCGCCCGGCTCCCGTAGTTCAACGCCAGCACCAGCGTCAGCCCCGTGTTGCCACGGGTCTGCTCCAGCGTGCGCTGCATCTCCTCCAGCACCGGCTCGGGCAGGTTCTCCAGTCGGCCGATCTGCCGGAAGCGGATGTTGTTCTGCATCATCGTCGGCCGTTCCTGCCGCAGATAGTCGACGTACATCTGCATCAGGAACGAGACTTCCTCGCGGGGCCGCTTCCAGTTCTCGAGCGAGAACGAGTAGAGCGTGAGAAAGTCGGGCCCGCCGTGGAGATCGCGCAGGCGTGCGCACTCGGTGACGACGTCGCGCACGCTCCGCGCCCCCTGTTCGTGGCCGCGGATGCGCTCCAGCCCGCGGCGTACCGCCCAGCGCCCGTTGCCATCCATGATGATGGCGATGTGGCGCGGCATCCGTTCGCGAGGCACGTCCAAATCCTTCGACATGAGACGCAGTATAGGCCGGACCCGGCCGGATGGGGAGAACTCAGGGTCACGAGGCACGGAAGGGGGAGGGTTCAGGGTTTTGGGTTTTGGGGTTTAGGGTTCAGGGTTCAGGGTTCAGTGGGGAAACCCGAACGCCGAAGTTCGAAGCCCGAATCAATGACGAAAGACAAATGACGAATACCGTACGGAGGGTTCAGGGCTGTTCTGAAAGGGTACAATCGAGAATCGAAAATCGAGAATCGAAAATCGAAAATGCACCTCACCCCGCCGCCCGTGCGACCACCAGCGTCTGATCATCCTCCAGCCGCTGGCCAAGCATATGGCGCTCGACGGATCGGCGGATGCGCTCCAGGACCTCGGTGGCAGCCGCCGCGCCGGCCGCAGCTACGGCCCGTTCCAGGCCGCGGACGTCGAACATGGCTCCTTCGCCGTTGACGGCCTCGGTGATGCCGTCGGTGTAGAGCACGAGTGTCTGGCCGGGGGCCAGCGTAACGGTCTGCTGTTCGAAGACGGATTCAGCGCTGAGCCCCAGGGGAAGGTCGCCTGCGCCTTCCAGGTACTCACACCGCAGCGCCGGCGACCATGTGGCCAGCAGCGGCGGCGTCTGCCCGGCGCGCGAATAGGTCAGCGTGCGCTTCAGCGGGTCGTAAAAGGCCAGAAAGGCGGTTGCGAACACCGGCGCTATTCCCTTGTCGCACAGGTGGCGGTTCACGTGCTGAAGCAGTTGCGACGGACCGTCCGGCCGCTGCGGAAACGCGTGCAGGATCGAGTGCAGCATGGCCATGACGATGGCCGCCGACGGCCCGTGTCCCGAAACGTCGCCGATCAGCATCGCCCAGCGGGGGTCGTCACTGGTGCCGGCCGAGCCGCCCAGGGGAACGAAGTCGTAGATGTCCCCGCCCGCCTGGCCCACGGTCTCATAGCTGGCGGCCAGATCCAGCCCCGGGATGCTCGGCAGGGTCGCCGGCAGCAGCGCCCGCTGGATGCGCGCGATCTGCGCGATCTCGCGCTGGACGGCGAGGTTGGCCTCGACCAGGTGCCGCGAGATTTCCAGGTTGCTGGCCATGGTCCCCACCAGGCTGGTGCGCACGATCAGCTCCTCCAGGTCGCCGGCCCCCAGCCCCTGGCGCCGACGGTCCAGAACGATGATCCATTCCTGAAGAGACTGCTCCAGAAACAGCGGCACCGCCATGGCCGAGCGATAGTGCCTGGCCGCGGGCGGCAGCACGCGGTCGTGCCTCAGGTCCAGGTCGTGTACGATCTTCGGGACCGGCGTGTGCGTGAGCACGCCCAGGATGCTGCCGCTCCATTGTTGCGGCGAAGGGGCCGTCTCGCCTTCAAATGACAGCTCACGGCCGTCCTCGGTGCGGAAGCGGCGCAGGCGATACGTTCCCCCTTCGCCGATTCGCACCATAATGCACGCCCGGGCACGGCTGGCCGACGGCAGGCTCGAGGCCAGCGCCGTCAGCACCTCGCTGGGCTCCCCGGCGCGCTCCACCGCCCCGATCAGGTCCATGATGCTCGTGATCCGAGGATTGCCCACAACGTCCATGAATCGCATAGGCCACGCCGCTGAAAGCGGCCATGGGCGATGGCCCACCCCGCATCGCGCGGGTGCCAGACCCGCGCCCGCGCGCACCCGGCGCGCACCGGACTCCCATGAACGCTCATCCCTTCTGTCGGCCAGATAATGCGGCAACTTGCGGGCGGCGGATTCGACGAGCTATTTGCCAGGCCGCACATCCAGCGGGACCATCGACACATCGTCGAACAGCGCCGCCGTTGGCTTCCGCGCCGGCTGGGTCGCGGGGGCAGCGCCGTGGCGGGCGCCCTGGGCGCTGCTCACCGGGAAGCTCAGCCGCGCCACCAGACGCACGCTGCGCGCCTCGGCGGGCACGATCACCGGATACTGAATCTCCAGCCATTTTCCGAACGTCTCGTTGACATAGTAGTTGGTCGAGATCCAGTTGCCGTGACGGTTGTCGCGCAGCGGACCGTCCATGTTCAGCTTCTGCCCATCGGCTCCGTACATGTCGATGTCCCACATCACGTGGCCGGTGGTCGAGTCGTCCCAGCCGCCGTCGACCTTGACCCACCCGCGGACCTCGTAACACTTTCCCGGCTCCACCTCGAAGGCGGCGCTGGGGGCGCGGATCGTCTGCCCGGCGCCGGTGAGCCGCAGCGCCCACTCTCCCTTATGCGGCTCACGCACGCGCTCGGCCCCGTCGGGCAACGTCCACCCCTCGGTCGACTCGAAGCCGGCGTTGACGATGCTGGCCGGCCTCTGCGCCGGCTCCGGCAGCGTTTGCGGCCGCACAACCGATGCATTCCACGTCGGATAGGTCGCGATGAAGTCGAGCATCGTCTGATACGCCGGACGGCGATAGTCGGCCGCCGCCGACGGCCCGAAGCGGTCGCTGGTGTCGTTGCGGTGGATCAGCGACATGCCATCCTGCATGTAGAAAACGTACCAGAAGATCTTGTCCACCAGCCCGGTTTCCATCGCCTTGCGATAAGCGTACTCGAGGTTGGCCGCCTGCTCCTCGAGGCTCACCGGGGCCGCCTGGTTCTCTCGCGAGACGGTCCATCCCACCTCGGTGATCCAGATCGGCTTGGGGTCGCCATACTTCTCGCTGACCTTGCGCAGATAGAACAGCGGAAACACATAGTCGCCGCGGAAGGCATCGAGCACCGACGGATGCTGCGAGCCGATATAGAAGTGCCAGTTCAGCGCGTCGAAGTAGCCCTTGGCCCCGGCCTTGTACATGTCCTCGACGTAGTACATCGGGTTCTGCCACAGCCCGCCGGCCAGCACGAGCTGATCGGGATCGGCCGCCTTGATCGCCTTATAGCACGCCTGAAGCACCGGCACGTACACCCAGGCGTTGCGCTCGGCGACGTGCGGCCACTGGCCGGCCACATCTTCGTTGTAAATCTCCTGGGCGTCGGCGACGCCCTTGTAGCGGGCGGCCAGGGCGCCAGCGAACCGGGCCATGGCCTCGGGCCGGCCCAGACTTCGCCCGCCTGGCATCATGGCCCAGCCGGGGGTGTGGTAATAGGAGAAATTGATGGCCAGGCCGGCCTCGTCGGCGTTCTTGACGGCATTGTCGAGCCAGGTCCAGTTGATGTTGCCCTCGGTGGGTTCCCAGCGCGCCCAGTCGACCATGATCCTGACCCATCGCGCCCCCGACTCGCGGATCATGCGGCATTCCCTGGGGCCCCAGTCCCAGTTGTTCACGCCATAGGGGCTTTGGCGCGGATCCTTGGGCGCGGGTGTGAGCGGTTCGCCGGCAAAGGCGGCCAGACTCACAGCGAAGACAAGGATGCACGGCAGGGCGATGCGGACCATGCTAAACCTCCTGACGCTGAGGACCGCGAGCGCGGCGACGGCACACATATTGCGCTCCCGGCCCCCGGCAAGCCCGGCAAGAGGGCATGGTATCGCGGGCGGTCGGCGGGTCAAACAGAAGGTGACCGCGGGGGAATCTCTGGGGGGGCGTGAAACTTTCTGCGGCCGGTGGTCCGGAATCGCGCCGGCGCACGACGCAGCACGGGCGTCCTCGCCCGTGCGTGCGACCTTAGCGCCCGGTTGGCACGGACACCGCGCCGCCGCGCGGCGGCCGCGGGGGACCTTGAAGCGGCACCTCATGGCGGTTACCTTCCGCACTTCCGCGGAGCT
>Ga0308417_1000923_pt1 | contig 20533 bp, 8 predicted proteins | sample HotsprSampleOS65_FD_203528 | JGI IMG/M metagenome (GOLD analysis project Ga0308417, IMG submission 203528) | Hot spring phototrophic mat microbial communities from Octopus Spring, Yellowstone National Park, Wyoming, United States - 20090730_OS65 ... | reverse complement strand
CTACGGTTGCCGGTGCTTATTGGATAGAGGGTTGTGGAGAATTTAAGGATGGTATCGTCTATCGGCTGGATGATTTTTATTATGACGCCAACTCTAGGTCAATTAAAAGTGGGTGGTGGTTCTCTTTTTTGAGATATCCTACGGATTGGATAGATGTATCAGACAATATTTTGTACAAAATCCCCTTGCTTTACAGGGAGGGAGGGCAGGTAGTTACTAGTGATAGTTTGGAAGGCAATTTTAGAGGCAGGGTAAAATTAATTCCTTATTACAACCAGCTGCCCTCTACTTCGAATAATTGGGGGCCAGTTGAAAGAAGATTTTTTTTAGGATTGAGAAACTATCTGCGAGCAAAACAGTGCGTTTTTACGACAACTAGCAACTCTGGCAATACTCCTACTTATGTTAAAAAAGGATGTTACTTAGCTCGGGCGCTTTATTTTGATTTTTTTAATTTAGACATCAAAAGAAATAATATAGAAGATATAATTGAGGCTAGTCCAAACCCCCAATATCTAAGCAGGGCGCTAAATTTCCTCCGGTATATGAGCGATTATGTACAAGTTAACGTTTCAGGACTAAAAAAACTTAAACTTAATCCAAATAACTACTTACCTGAGGAGGAAAGTACTACTTATAGTTTCAACTTATTAGTCGAGAACCCTGAATTTCTTAAGAACAGAAAATTTTTTGATAGGAGTCTATTACGTGAAAACTTAGACCAACCAGGAGAATATTGTCCCACAATTTGCAAGTTAAGTAATAATGTTATAACCAGTCCCTCAGCTTGCCCTTATCAGCTGGGATTTCATCCGATAGTAGCAAATAAATTGAGAAAGGAGGGCGATAATACTACTGACCCCTGCTATGTTTCTCGTAAAAGCAGCTGGGGGAACTGGGGATGGACTGATCCATTTAACGAAGACCAAATCCCCAAAGATGCTTTGCTTTTTAAGTGGCGTCGCCCTTCTTACAGGACTTCGGATAGAGTCGGCTTACACGCTTTTTGGCCTGATTTTTATTTCTTCGGCGAATACATTGGTCCCCAGCCATTCTCTGATTTGGTACAAGGGGTAGCTTGGACATATAAGCTTTTGGCGGAGGATTTTAAAATCTCGGGAGACCAATTTGGAATTTTACCTTTCACTTCAGAACTTGGCTTTTCATCTTCTTTTATTCCTTTGCAAGAGATAAATGTGCCGGTTGATCAAATCAAGGCAAATTGCAGAGTGTTGGATCAATTTAGTGAGTTGGCTCAATCTGGTAGGTTGGATCAATCCAGACAAAAAACTTGTAATCTTCTTGCAAGTATCTGGCCGCATAACTTCGACAATCTTCAGAAAGTAAGGCGCAGATATCAGTTAGGTTTATTTCCAGCGTCTGAAATAAATAAGCAGGAGACAAATTTAATCTGGGCTTTAGCAGTGGCGGCAAATTATTTAAGAAATATCTCAGCAACACACAGGGTTTACCTTCCAGTTTTTTCTGATTTTTTGGCTTTAGGAAGTTGTAATTTTGGCAGCATTGAAAACTCAAGGCTTAGTTGGGGCAATATTCAGAATTGTATCAGCAACCCCGTCAATAGGGGGACAGCTACGGCCTCAGCCAGCGATTTTGAAAACATGTTTTTTGACATGTTAAATGCGCTTACAGGGCAAATTTATAGACAGGGCCAGCAGCGTCACCAAGGACTACTTAGGTTTTTAGCTGAGAACAATATAATTCCAATTTTCTTTGTTTTAAATGGCACGGCTGGAGGAATTCCGCTTACCAGGATAAATAATACTTGCGTTTATGAAAGAGGAGAGTTAATTCAAAACGGTTTACCCACGGCGTTTAACAGAGAAGTTGACCTTATATTTAACAGAGATATTGGAAGGATTCTAGAAACAGGTAAACGTTCTGGTCACTATGGAAACCTTTATATCTATACCTTAGGAGATTTAGAACCAATTCTAAGGGAGATAGGAGGTGACTTTGTCCAACTTTTGCCAAGATGTAAGGTAAGAGATAACTCTGGATATAACTCTGCACATCGCAGATTAATTCGGTATTGTGATGCTGCATCCAGGGATGTCAGTCCTAGCTATCCTACACACTATTCGCTAGATAATGAAAATTTTGGAATCTGTGGGCACCTTTTAAGATACCCTACAAATTGGGGTCCTCATGGATGGGGAGGTTTATCATCGGTGCCTTCCCAAGCGCATAGTTTTGGCTCTTGTATTAACTTTGAGACTGCGAAGGCTGGAATTGGTAGTTTTTGGGGATTTAGCTTCTTAAACTTTGGCTTAGATTTTGGTGTAACTCCGGACGCATGGAGGATGGATAAAGATGGCAACAGTACCTATACCTTAAACCCATTTCTGTTCGTTGGCAGACATTATGATTATTTTCTACACTTCATGCCCCATATCGATATTTCGGTTGCTGGAGGGCTAAGATGTCATCCCCAAAGAAGTATATTTGATCAGATCAAAGAAGTGTTTGAAAGCCTGTTAAGGTCTCCAGACGTTTTAATTTTTAGTGATGTTTTAGAGGTTTCTCAACGACTGCCGCAAGCATTACCCGGAAACCCCATAGGAAGTCGCTAAGGCATTCAAGGTCTCTACTTTCACAATAGCTAAGCTTTTTAAAAAACGAAGAATTTAAAAAAGCCTAATTAAGTATTTAAAAAAGTTAGGGTTCAATCCAAATTATACCCCTTTTCTTAAACGGGCTTTACCTATCCGTGCGATATGTCTGTTATAGTGAGGTCGGAAAAATTAGTAAGAGGGATTTGAGTAGTTTCAGCATGAGGGTAACCGCCAAAATGGCCCTAAAAATAGTATGTTGCCAAACTTTCAAATAAGAAAATATATTAAGCTTAGTTGAAAGCGTTCAATTAGGTTTTTACTAAAACATAGTGCCTCGGCTCTCAGATAAAACTCTAAAGTAACATTGGTTTTCCACTCTACTTTCAAACCAAGGAAAATTTTTTCGTACGATAGGGAAAAGGAAGTAACATAGCTTGTTTTCGTTCACTTGTAGTCTTTAGTGTTAAGATTCTATTTTTAATTAGTCTGTCCTTTTTACCCTCTCTGCATTTTTTCTTTTTAAGCAACTTTCAATTAAGCATTTCAATTAAATAGCGTGGTGGTTTTTTTGATCGTGCTTTCTCTAATGCAAAGCTGTGTTAAACCTAGTAAGCTGTACAGCCATGAAGGGTACACTTGTGTTAACTTATCTGTAAAAATTAAGTCAGTTTCAAGTAATAAAAAATCTCAACTGAGGCAGCAGGGCGAATCCAAAAAAGGTACTGAAAAAAGGCAAATTAGGTTTGCAATAAAAATGTAGCGCCCTACGGAAAATAGTAGTTTGTTATTTCGAATAATTTTTACTGATCCTTTTACTTTAAGTATGTTCGTTAGAGTAAAACTTAGCAAAAATCAGAAAAAAGCAGCACAAATTGTGTCGTTGTATATGTAAGGAGATAAAATAAAGAAAAGTTTGCTGCGTCAACTTAGTTTGAGAGCAGGAAGGTCGTTAGAGGGTGTGTACATAACAAAACCCAAGTTAGTTAGCTACTAAAAAGATAATGCGCCAGCGTCTAAATAACCCCGTGAAATAACATTGTTTTTTGTCTTATAGTGGCAAAGTCAGGGAGGTTTAGACTCCTTGCTAAATGCGTAAAAAGATAAGTCTTAATGAGGCTGCGACCAAAACAGCTACTTGATTAATAGAGTCAGCTTTTTTGCCTCATCCAAACAATAGAAAAAAATGGTCCAATGCATCTGAGAAGAAAAGGGGTGCTTTTTCTGTTTTTAAAAGGACATAAACATACAAGCCGTTTTCCCCTAAGCATCAAATTAACGCAAAGCCTTACCATTTCCGATATTGGAATTTTTGTTTAATGTCCTTAAAGGTTTCTGTTTAAGTTAGTTGATTGCCATGTACCTTTTACGCTACTCCCTATCTGATTTAGCTAACTTGAACACACAGAAAAGGAAAAAAGAAGTAAAGATTATTAAACTAGAAACCATCAATAAAAATCCTTCAACAGTCATTTCGATTTCTTAAAGATTATTATACTCGTGAATACAAACAGTCCAATGGAGACAAAAAAGCCAACAATCTGCTCAAAGGAATCAAAAGTTTTGGTTAATTGTTCTGAAATGCCGCTCTTAAACCACACAAGCATGAGATTTAAAAATATAGGCAGCGATATAAATTTAATCCCAGATATAAGTAACCTTGGAATCTTTATAGCAGCATTTTCAGAAATCATTTGATGCAAAGTCGTAGTATTAATCATAGCCCCTAAAAGACATAAAGTAAGAGAACTAAGGGTTATTGTTATAGTGCCAAGCCAAAAATCCAGTGATGCTAAAAGACCATTGTTTAAGCTAAATGTGTAACACAAAACATTTCCCGCAGTCATTATCACTATTGCAAATAAAGCTGCTTTTTTAAATGGTAAAGAAAAATAGTCTTGTAAAAACGCAACAAAGGATTGAATTATTGATATTGAGCTTGTAATGGCGGCTAAAAACAACATCGAAAACCATAGGAATCCGAAAAATCGGTTAAAACCCCACATTTTTTCAAAAACTAGGGGCAAAGATATGAACCCTACAGAAAAAGTAGAGGTAGCCTCCAAATTAGGTCCAAGAAATAAAAAAATTGCAGGGATTGTCATAAGTCCTGCCAGACAAACTTCTACAAATCCATTTGCTGAAGCAGCTGTAAGCCCTGTCAATGCAACGTCTTTATTCTTGGGAACATAGCTTGCATAAACAACTATGACCCCACAACCTGTACCTAAGGAAAAGAACACTTGTCCGAAAGCAGCGAGCCATACGGAAGAGTTTAGCAAATAATCTCCCCAATTTTCTGAAGCTCCTTTTGGATTCCACATAAACCCTAAGGCGTCCGACACAGTTCTGCCCTCAACGCTGCCAATGGTTAAAACTCTAGTTAGAATTATTAAAGCCAAAGCGATCATAAAAGGTACCGCAAATTTGCAGAATCTCTCGATGCCACGCTGTAATCCCTTCAAGATAATCCAGGCATTTGCAATAGCTACTACCGTAAGAGATAACAGAGGAAAAGACATAGAAAAACCGTTTTGGTTTGATTTTGAAATTTGCTCGAAAAGCATTATTGACTCTTGTGAGGTTTTTGGAATTTCATATGGACTTAGACCTAAGAAGACTAACATATAGCTCAAACACCAAGATTGGATTAAGGCATAAAAAAAGTATATTCCTATCGGAATAATTGTACTAAAGGCTCCAGCTATAGCTAGGAAAAACCGATTTTTTATAAAAACAGAGAGGACACCGGCGGGAGAATGTTGGTTTAACTGACCAGCTTTTTTTCCTAAAGCCCACTCAACGAGGCTGAGTGGGATTGCGATTAAGAAAAAGCAAATCAGGTAAGGAATTATGAATGCTCCTCCTCCGTTGTTATAAGCAACTCCAGGGAAACGCAGAAAGTTACCTAATCCTATTGCTGACCCTGCAGCGGCTAGTGCAACACCTAACGGTGTACTCCACTGATTTGTTGCCATTTACTTAATAATATCAGTGATGGTTATTTTATTCAATTAATCAACTGTTCTATCAGCAGTAAAACAAATAGTTAGTAACTATTATGAGTGAGGTTAGCTGTTGGTAAGAAGGGTGTGCGGGGATTTAAGATTGTGCTTGAGGTGATCTTTTAGGCGTGAAGTTTAGGAGGCTACAGGGTTGGGGGGGTTGTTAAAAGTTAACTTGATTTAAGCATTTTATCCTGATAAGATAATATTTGAGGGTTTTTTAAAAATTTGCCGGCTAATTAAGACTTAAAAGACTTAATAGTTGGTAGTTTTCTTTGAGCCGAAGCTGATGGGAGTAAAGTTGTTTAAATAGAGAGACAATAAGATAGTTTTGTACTAGCAATTATGATATTAAATAAGCTAAGGGAAAACCCTACCGACTTATATTTTATATTAGTGGGCCACATTTTGTCTCTTTTCAAGCAAAACCTATGGCACCTCCTGAAAAGTACTCATGACGCCAGTACAAATACTGATCAACTATAGAGGCAAAAATCCCTCCAGAGATACCCAAAGCTATAATAGCAGCAGCCAAGCCTATAATTTTGGGCTAAACTGCCCGGTGACCAAACTTACAGCTTCACCGTGCAAGAACTATACCACAGGTAAACCTTAAAAGTAAGTAAGTAGATCATTAACAAGACCATAAAGTGGTGTAGTGGCTGAGTAAGTGAATATAGTTATAAAAGGACCAGTTTTCCTGCCAAGCTTGCCTCCTAATATGCCGAAACCTAAAAGTAGTCCCTGTAATTAAGCACCCTAAATATAGGCTCCTTTAATGAGAGCATCTTAATTTAATAGTCTTAATTCTTTTAAGCCAGCTACACGATAAATCCAAAAAAGAACAACATCAAAAAGATCAACAAAATACCCAAGTGCACCAACTAAAACGGCATAACAGCTGCTGGGTACAATTTAAAAAATTTTATTTCTCGTATAAACTTAGCATTAGGATAATCCAATATTAAAATCACAGTGAGATCTGTGGAATGTGACCTTTGCTTTTCGCTAACGTTAAGAATCGGGGTTTTCTTAAAGTCCGCTTTATAATAACCGCTTTATAATGATTGAACCAACATGGAGCAGAAATAAATCCTTACTTTAAAGAGCTTGCCCGAATCATTAGCTTTATATTTTCAAGCTGTATCAGCAGGAGATTTTATTTTTTTTCGGGAAATTATCAATCAATGTAAATACAAATAAATTAGAGGAGAGCTTTGAAAATCAGGTAAAGCGTATTCTATTGAACCTGTCTGCAGCTCTTACAGAGCTCAATTTGGGTTTACAAAATGTCGTCAAAATAACAATATTTGCAAAAGATCTTTCGAAGTTTACTCAGCTTAATCAAATTTATCAAAGGTATTTTAAGTTTAATTTTCCCGTCAGAACCACTGTTCAAGTCTCAGCTCTCTCACTAAGTGCAGCTGTAGAGATGGGGTTTATAGTTGTTGCAAAATAAAATCACTTCAGTTAGCTTTTAGTTTGTGGCTGGCGGAAAAATTTTTTTGGCAATAACCTGTACCTAACCGTTGGCTATGGAGTACAACAAAAGTTTGCTTTACATTTATAGTAAAACTTCATGAACCAAAAAAGCGAGATTTGACACAGAAAGTTTACTGTTTTTAAAAATTAAACAATTACATTCTCATGTAACAAGGGACTTTAGAGACCTGGTGATTTGTGTTGCTCCATTAGCTATCAGATTTAACCTTTAATAGTTAAGCACTATTTGCTTTGATGATTTGAAATTTGTAAAGCTTTAAGCAACTTTGCTTTGTTTAAAAACAAAGTCGAACACCTTTTGCCTAGGTCTTTTAAATAATTTTTTGATCATTTTGTTCAATAACTTTCGAAGAATCCCTCCTTTTTTCTCTCTGCAGCATAGAAACTAGACGGCTCTGAAGGTAGAGTTAATTCCTGAGCTGGTGAAAATAATTTTCTTAAAAGTTCTAATAATTTGTGTAACACTTGATTGACATCTTTCAGTGCTGAAGTGTTATGCTCGCAATTTTTATAGTACTTTAAACAAAAAAGTTAACAAGTGAGCCCCTTTTCAGTAGTTTCAAGTTAACACTTTTTATCTCCATAGCTCCTTAATTTAAAATCCAAAAAGGGTTACTCCAGTTTATAAACTCGGCTAAAGAATAAACCATGTTTTGATCAGCTCCGTAATTTCTTGGTTACCATTTTGGCCTCGATAGCTTCTTTCAGAGGATTATACATGAACCATATTTCTGTGCGGCTTTGGGAGGGTAAAGAGTCTTTGTTTCTAGAAAGTGTATCCGATCCTGAAGAGTGTGGTGGCGTCACACTAACAACTACATCAGGACCACAAATGAAACCTGGATCGTCTGTAGAGTTCTCTTGCAATCTCTCGCCAGGTTGGCTGTCTTTACTTGAATGAAGGAATGTTCTACCAAACCTTGCACTTTCAATTATTGGCACATTTTGCCTAGGAATTGGACAGCTAGCTGGATATACACAAAGAGTTTTAGACTTGGTGCGGTCACTCTTATCTAAAACATGACCAGAATGATTTTGGTAAAACTCGCCTGAATAAAGTGTTCTAGTATAGGTTAATTCAGACCTAAGAACTGGAACTAGCGTAATAACCTCAGGTGAAGGCTTAAAACGTCGACATTGAGGTTCAAATACTACCACAGGCATAGATTCGTCTGAACACCAAAATTCAATTAGTTTTCCGCCCCAGAGCTTATACGTACAGACCCCGATCCCTTTTTTCGGAACTTCAAACACAAATACAAGGTCATACTTAACATTTTGGCCCTGATTTTCTTCAACTTGTCTTGAAGCAACGAGTCCAAAAAGTGGTGTAAAAAATGGCCATATGCTATCATTTATTGTCTGGGTTGAGTAAATGTGTAAAGCACAAATTTTTGCACCGTGGTTAACTAGACCTGATAAAATTTCACAATGCTTTAGTTCCTCTCCCAAAAACCCTTTATAAACATGTTTTTCTCCTTTATTACTAAACGTTGCTACGATTATTTTATCGGCAAAAATTTGCACTTCAGCACTTTTTGGATTTAACCCTTTGTTAAGCCTTCCCCCACTGCGCTGATTGTGCATATTGATGGAAAAAGCCCCTGTTGTAATTTTGACTTCCGGCTCTCCTTGTTTACACTCAGCCTCAGGGTAGAGACGTTGCTGATTAAACCAAGAAAACCAGTGGAGAACACTTGATATCATCTTCTGAATGAGGTTTCCATAGCCATATAGCACTGGAACCTCGTAGATTTTGCAATTGCCTCTTACTAAACTAGTGACAAATGGCTGCTCAGGCATTAGACTTCGGTTTGTTTAATTGTAGGATTGACCGTATGATTGTATGTTAAATGATTCTTAAAATTTAGCAAACGCGTGTAATAAAAATTAGCCGCTGCTTTTAAAATTGGAGATAACTAGAGAATTAAAATTCCCCTTTCTTTGTGTTTCTAAATTCCTCTGATTTGGTAGTACACAGCATCCTCTGCTGGTTGTAAACTGTTGAGTAATGTGGTTAAAGGTAAATTAATGGGTCTTTCAAGATTTTTCCTTCGATTGTTAAATTGCTTGACCAAAATTTTTATCTGATAAGAAGCTAATTGCTTTAAAATTGGGTTTACAATTTTGTTTAGATATCCCATGATGTTCCGATCTAAGGAGCTAATCTCTCTTCTTGAAAGCTCGAGAGTCTTTCCCCCTGCAGCTTTAAAAAACTGGCCAAAACCTGTGTCAGCGCCTGCTGCTACAACCCCTTTGGGGCTAGGCTAGCCCTGTGAAATAGCATCTTTTTAAGGAGCAGCGATTAGATTTTTATTTGATTAGATTTTTAATGTCTTTTCTTTAAGGAGGCTGCGACCAAAACAGCTTTCAGCTGAACAGCTGTGGCACCAGGAGGATGACAAAGCTGAGTACCGATACAGAATATTTACGAGCAGTGTGAGGGAAGGGAGAGTGAAAAAATCTGTGGTCAGAGCTTCTCGATGATTGCAGTCGCCCAGGATTTTGTAAGCTGCTCTGACTTAAATATTAATTTGAACATGTTGTAGCTAAAGAAGGCTTAGTTTTAAATGCTTGATTGAGAGTAATAGTGTGGGTTTAAGAACTTAAACAAACTTGCTCTTGTAAGTAGGCTCTTAGTGGTTTAACTTGTAAACCCTGAAACGATATTTGGGGGAAACCTCGGCTGGCAAGAACAAAGAGGATTTTAGCTAATGTACTCTATCGATCAGAGGTAATTGTCAAAGAGGCTGCGGTCTGATGACTAAAAGACAGTGAGCAAATTAATTCTTTTACCCCCCGATGCAAAAATTTTCTCTTCGCTGCTTAAAGACCAGTTTTTCAAAACTACACAAAACCCGCAGCAGCTGCTGTTGCTGCCACGATTTTCCTCAGCTTGCTCGGTGACAACCTTATTAATATAGGGTCTTTTTTAGGGAGGCTGCGTCCAAAACTCCTCTAAGTTTTGTCTAAAAATCCACAGCTCTGTTTTTCATTTCTTTGATTGATTAGATTAGAAAAGGATTGCCTTTAAAATTATTAGAACAGGCTTTAAAAAATTGAAGCATTATTTTTAAAAAGAAGATATAATATCCTGGAAGTTTAAGCTATGAGAGAAATAAATGGTGTAATTAAAAAAATAGTTAAAATTTTTATGGTTATGGGTATGGTTGTTTTAAGCCATGCTCAAATGAGAGATAAGCTTAGCACATATCATGACATTGGCAAGGAAGGAAACAAGGACCCAAAAAAGTGCTTTTTGGGGGCTGTATTAGAGGGTGAAATTTGCAATCGCGAACTCAGAGTTACGGTACCGCGGAGAGCAACATCTCGCATGGTTGTACTTCGAAATCAAAATGTATTCCACCCGTTAGATCCTGACCCTACTCATCTTCCCTTGCAAAGCCTTTTGATCGATAAAGAAGGAAATCTGGCGTTTTTGGGATTTGGAATCTTACCACCTGACGATCTGGTTTTAAGAAAGAGGATTGAAATTGGTAGAAAAGAGCATGCCGATGTAAATGGTGACGGTGAGGTAAACAACGAAGATTTAGAAGCAGTGTTAAGAAATTTTGGCAAAAAGTTTCAAGCTTGTAGTGAAGAGCTAACAAGAGAAGATCTAACAACAGATATCAATGGTGATCGTATCGTTGATGATGCAGACCTTCTAGAAGTTTTATTTGGTTTTGGAAAGAAGTCTCATCCTTGTATTTTATACATTACAGTTATGAGGCGATAGGCACATTTCATTGCCCAAGGCTCTCTAAAAAAAGCCTTGGGCGTCACACTCTTTGGTTATTCTTAGGTATTAACCCAGTTTTTTATTTGATCTAGCTAAGCTAAGAGGTGTAAGCGAGAGAGGCATATTACACCTTCCAATCACTCTAATGTTTTAACGGCTATTTCCAAGAATTATCAAACAATTGGGATTTGACGTATAACAAACTGGTTGCAGCCCTCTTTATTTTAAAACACCAGTAAAGCTTTAAAAAAAGCGGTTAAATTTATATTTTGCTCTTATTAAAATCTCTGTAGAGAAAGGCTCAGGTGCCCTTCAAAGCCTCGTGATTCCCTGACTTTGAGAATAAAAACTTAGTCAGCATATTCTCTAATTAGGCGTTGAGCTTGGGCTAAGACCAAATCTACATTCATTTCTTAGAGGGATTATTGCTGCTGTCTTCAAATAAAAGATAGTTGCAGCCTTGGAAAGTTTAAGGTTAGCTTTCCTCGATTTAATAATTAAGCGGGTGTTGAGGGCCTAAGCCTTTATCTAAAAAGTTTCTTAAAAAATGCATTCGGAGAGCTTGACTGGTCTGCGTTTTATGCTCAACAGGGGTTTTAAAAAAAAGAAAAACATAATTAATAGTAGAATTTTTCAGTGTTAAGAGGGAAAGGATAGACAAATTGAGAAGAGTTGCAAGGGAAAGGATACGGCAGAGGGGTCATAAATTAACTTAAGTTTTATAATTTTACTTAGTGCTTAATTAACAAAATTTTAGTTTCAACTAAGAAGTAACAAAGTTTTGTAACCAAGCTTTGCTCTAGCGAGGTTTAAAAAAACTCAGGTAAAGGCGGCACTGGATAATTTATAGTTTAAGAGCCTAAAACTTTAATATAGAAACACTGAAACAGACTCAGATCTCAGTGCTCTATTCATTTACTCTAGGGTATAAGTAGCAAACTAGGATTGTAGAGTCAAGGTAAGGAACCCCATGGAGGTCTTTTTCCGATGGAATGATTTATTCAACATCCCTGAAAGAGTGATCTGAGGTGGAGTGTGATTTAAGATTTCCTTACTAAGCTACAAATAAACGCTTAATTATAAAATAAAACAGAGGCACAAATAAAAGTTAGTTAGTCTGCTTTTTTGCGATGAGCGGTGTTCGCTTAAGTTATAAATGGCTTAAACGGAAGTAAACTTTAAGGCAGTGGTGGGACAAAATTTGCTAATGAGCTCTTGCCTAAATAGATTATGCCTAGAACGGTGCTACACAAAAGCGTGATTGCAACCAAATAATGAAGTGTTTTGGGCTTGAATCCTTGAGGGGTTAATGTATACCACAAAGATCGAAAACCTGTCTCTATTGTTTTTATGCATGCACTCGGTTAAGAAAATTTAATATAGCAGTGATTTAAAGAGCTCTCGTTTTTTAGAAAAGTAAAATTTTCATCACAAACCAGTTTTTGCCAAACCAGAATATTCGAAAAAAGCTTCCAGAGTTAGAGTGCTCAGATTTTCTAAGTATAAGCCTTTAAACCTTTCATTTTGGGAGCGATAAAAACTAGTCAAGCCTTTGAACAGAACAGCTTTGTTTTAAGTGTACGCGGAAACTAGCCCCAGCTAAGACTTCAAAAAGTTGTTGAAATAGGATTGATAGATTTGTCTCGCGAAAATTGAAAAAGCAAAACATCAGTTTTAATACGAAATTACAGTTTGTAAGTTAGGATGTTTAGATGCAGCTGTAAAACATCCCTGTTTATTAGTGCTAGGTTTCAATCTTTAAGTGCTTAGAGATTTATTTATATAGACAAAGTTTTAACGTTTTTTGGGGAAGTTTTTTTCGAAAAACTGTAGTGTCTGTGCTTAGCTGTAGGTTTGCTCCAAATTACACGTAAATTGTGTGAACCAACAGAGGATAAAGTCTTTTGTTTTAAAGAAAATGACCTTAGAAGTTCAATTAGGGGAGGCTGGACCGGTCAAATTGCGATTTCGAGCAGAATGCTTTTAAAATTTGAATTACTGGTTACGTTTCTTTTCTTCGAAGTTTTCATCTCGGTTAATAAAAGCTCAGAAATCCTTTTGAGCTGAGTCTAAGCTGCTTATCTCAATTCTTGGTCTCTGGTTTCTGCAGAGTGTCCCCGAAAGATTTTAGTGAGTCGCCAACACCGGGGAAGAGTCTGTTTTCAGGGTTATATCTTCCTAGGAAATAGTCTCTTACGCTGAATGTTGTTAAAGCTAGCCGTTGCCGTTCTTCAGGCGTTAAATTGATCTCAAATCGCGAGGTGGTATTGAGCAAGCTAAATTGATTTCCGCGGGTGGAGCTTAGCAAGCTTGTGCCGGTTCGATCTCCTAGGTTGGTCCTAAATAGTGAATCAAAATTCGAACTTTGATTTGGTATGGTTCTAGCTTCGGTACCTGAGGCAGTGCCTTGTTGGGACTGCCCAGAGGAGGATTGGCTTTGCTCTGTAGAAAAGGCGGCTGACGTAGTTTGCGATCTTTGGTTAAGCCAGGGAAAAGATCTCAAGGGGTCATCAGCAGGCCGGTTTGTTCCAAAAGGATTTGTGATAAAAATGTCTGCGGAGCCACCTGAGTTTAAAGGCTGTGAAACTCGGTTCAATTCAGTTGACAAGTTTAGACCTTTCCAAACAACTTTTTTAGTCTCTGCTAAAGTCTGCAAGTTTTGTTCTATCGTACCTTGTCCCTGCGATGGAACCTCTGCTTGGGCTAGGACTCTTTCAACCCTAGCCCAAATATTTCTGTTGTCAAAAAGACCTTCAACAGCTTTGAAGCGTCCTTGATTATCGAAAATGTCAACACCAACAGTACTTAAAACTTCGTCCCTTAATTTGTCTCGAGCTTTCTCAAGATTTTGAGGAGTAACTCCACCTTCCATCTTGCTGGCCTCCTTAATGCAATAAGCCAGCACCTGATATTGAGCGGTCGTCTTTTTTAAAGCAATCTCTTGATCAGCATAAGTATGATGCTTTTTAGCTCCAAACTGACGTAGCTCTCGCTGTGTTAAAGGAGACTCAGAAGCTCCCTTCACTGACCAGTGGAACATATCGCCTCTTGCAAATATGCCTCGAATTGTTGGGTCAGCGGCCAAGCGGTGTTCACGCAGCTCGTTGGAAAAGCCCTCGCTAATTTTAATATACTGTTGAAACTCTCCAGAGTTTGGGGTTAAAGAACTTACACGACTTATAGGCGCTTCAGTGCTCAAATGTCCTGAAGCTTTTTGTAAGCTAATTTCAGGAGTCGAAAGCCTAGGTTCTAAATTTACCTTGGGTGTATAATCAGGATTTCCCATTGTCTAATATTTATTTCTTTAAAAATCAAACATTGGTTCAGTTTCCATTCGGTCTTTAGTAGGCACCTTGATCTAAAAGGAACGATTTTTTGATGGAAACTAGGCAGTTTTCTTAACCTCTATTTTGATTTTGTACGGCTAGTCCTAATAATTAAAAATTTATTTAAATGGTCAGTTTTTCTGTACAATAAATTATTAGCATTAATTTAGGCTATTTATCGCGTACAAACATCGCGAGATTCACACAGGAAATATTTTATTTGTAAGATGATTTGCGTAATAAAATTTTCATAATGAAGTTGTTTAATCCGCTAAAGTTATTTAGTCTAGGTTTAGGGTTGATTCTGGCACATGCAAGCCTTAGTGCTCAAAGGCTGTGTTTCAGCCAAAAACCGGGAGAGGTGAGATATTTTAGTGCTAACTGTGGGCGAGGCTTTAAGGAGGTTAAATCAGTTTTTAGAAGCGCTACCTTTAAAGATGGCTCTGCTGCAGATTCAAAGCTTGCAGAAAATATAATATGCAGCAAGATTTATTCCTCTTTAATTCCTAGCGATGTAATTCCTTGAGGGGTCGGTTCAAAAACCGAATAGAGGAATACCAGGCTCTCAAATAGAGAATTCATCTGTAACTTAAGACAAATTAGCGACTGGCGGTGTTACCTCTAGCAAGATATCATTTGATATTTCGAATCCTTTACCGTTTGCCGTGTATTCTTTGGTTTTCTTAGGCTCAGGAAATGGGTTTTTGCCTGTATCAGCGTACTTCAGTTCTTTGACTTAGACTTTTCTACCGGCCCAAAATTCTTTTTGCAACCTTTTTCAGTTAATCGCTGCTTCAGATAGCCTCCTTCCCCAAGATCATCACGTACCGTACAACTAGTTACAACTGGAAATCAAGTTATAGCTGGGTGTTCTCTCACTTCAACATCAAAAGTTTGCTCAGTAGAGCTGGATCCTTGGTCCCCAGAGTTTATAGGGATATATTAGGGATAGGGATGATTGAAGCTGGCTCTCCTCCGCTTGCTTTCACAACTGTTATAGTTAAATGCCGAAATCTGTTTATAGCTGATTAAGATTTTGAAGTTAAGTTATGTTCAACTCGGTGCCTCGAAAGTTTTACTGAACTTTGAGGGCATATTAGAGCAGTGTTAGTAGACAATTTAGCGAGCAATCTAAACTTTTTGATTCTGGTATTGTTAAAGGCTCTGAGTATCAAGTGGCTATAGTTGGCGGTTCAAGCTTTTTAGCTGAGGAGTTTGACTGGGAGATAAATTAACTTGCGTTTAAACGAGTTACACTGAAGGTTTGATCAAAAGCTCCTAAGGATTCGTTTTTTTTGAAGGATTAAAGTTTTGTTGTTTAACAGACACTGTAACATTTATCAGAAATTGATTTAATTGTATTTAGGTAGCTTTTTAAATTAAAAATCCAAAAGCAATTAAAAACTCGATGCCTAGAGTATTTTTAGAACACAACTTTCAAGCTTTAGACGTTAATAAATCTCAATCCGCCGTGAGTTATTTAGCTTTACATATCTATTTAGAAACTCAAAATGGTCTGAGCTAAATATTTTTTAATTTTCCCTAAACGAGACATTACAAAGCTAAACATAGTGAGTGTTGTTACAACTTAACTGTTAAAAAATGCAGAGACATTTACAGTGGCTTGTTTCAGTGGTATCTTTGCAAGTAATCAGGTCGTAAATTTCTTTAAAATTTTTGATTGTGCGATGAAGTTTTTATAAGTTAGCGTGTCTAATTATGCTAGATAAGACTTTTAGCCTTAATCTGGCAGTTGAAACATAAATAGCCTAGTCAACATATAGACGCTTGAATTTAGTCAAGCTTTTTAAGGTCTGCAGCTTAATTTACTGTGAGATCTCTGAAGATAGTTTTGTAAACAAATATGATCACAACGAGAGGCGTTTGTAGTAGCTTGGCCTCATTTTTTTTGGCCAAGCTACACAAGAACTATAATCTTCTTAATCTCAAAGTCAAAATGCAAAGTTCTGACTCTTTCCCCATTTCGAACAGAACTTTGAGTAGATCAGTATCATCAACTTTTCCATCAGCGTTTGTATCGGGATTAACTTCGGGATCGCAACTCACAACTTCTTCGCCAAAACTCTCTAAAACATACTCTAAGTCTTGCTCATCAACTTCACCACTTCGGTCAACGTCCCCAAATCTTGTTTGTCCAATTACATGAGTTTTTAAAAAAGTTTTACGCTCAGGTACGTCGTTAATGTTATAAAAAAGATTAACCGTAGCTGTTTTAGGGTTAACAGAGACATCAGTTAAGCTTACCTCTCCGCCAGTAGAGTCAGAAGGCATAAATACAACTTGATTTTTTAGTCTTACTCTAACCTTCTTAGCGGATCTAGGAACTAATCTGCTAACTGTTCTGTTGCAAGTTTTCCCTTCAAATACAACAGGAAAGCAGCTTGAGTAACTTGACTCATCATCAAGCCCTTCATCGCCCCCTTGAGGGTAAGCTAAGCCTACAAAACCTATCAGAGCATAAACAATTGTTTTTGCTGCTACTTTTAAATTGCTAATCATGTCTCAACACCTCCTTCTTAGCTTGAATCGTTAAAATTACGGAAAGTTTACCTTCAGATTGCGAAATCTTAAAAAGCTCGACTGAATTGAATAGTTTTGAGATACTCAAGAACTAAAGTACGCGCCTTAATTTTGTTGCAAACTTTCACTTTCGTCTTAAGTCAAATTAAATTCCGGATGAGGGGAGAGTGATTTGGCATTTTTTTGATTAAGTTGTATTTAAATAATTGCTGTAAATAATTTTATCGAACTTGATTTTGAGTTTATCGCTGGAAAGGGTAACATGGTACTTAAACGTGTGATTTATCTAAAAGTTTCCAGAAACTGCGCATCATGAGTCGTCATGGTAGACTCTTGAGCGAGTTTTTGGTATAAGATTGCGCGATCAGTTTTCTGTCGGTTAAACTTAAGTCAGCACTAGAGAAAGTGTCTAAATTCTAGAGTAAAGCCATTATTACGGCTTGGTGCGTGACAAATTAGAGCAGAAAACGAGTTAGAGTTTTTACTCCAGCATCTGGGCTTAAATTTTCAGGCCAGCATACCAAAAGTTTTTTGAACTTTTAAAAACTTTAAATCGCAAGCGAAAACTAATAATTAGATGCGATGAGGCCCACTTTCCCTAAGCCTTTAAAATAAAAGAATAACAAGAGAATTTAGTTTATAAAAAACTAAATTCCTTAAATCAAGTACCTTAAAAAAGGTATAAATATATAAAACATCGTTTTAATGCGAGGAGGCTGCGACCAGATTTTGATTTTGCTTGCGCATAGATATAGAAATTTTATACAATTTCTATAGTATGAGTTTGGCTGCTTTAGCTAATGAGGGGCTAAGGCTTAGTTTAGTAAAACCTGCGGAGGAGATAGAAAATGATTACTTTTTCATAGAAAAGCTTAGATTTAGAAAATGGAGAGTTCATATTTTAAAAAGCAGACTGCTTCCTGCAGCGCTTATATGTAAATTAGTCGAAATAGTTCTGCCGCATGTTGATTGGGTAATTTTAGTTAACTTAAAAAAACTAAACTATGCTTATCTTGCTAAATTTGTTGATGAAGCAAACTTAGAAAAAGTGTTAGTAACATCTGACACTAATTTTGAGCTTCTAGAAAGACTTTCGCATATTAAAAATAGCGTAATCATTGCCTTTAATACTGTTTTTTTTTTAAGACCTCTTTTTTACTTTCTAGTTAAGAAAACTTTCTCTACTTGTTTTTTATTTTTTTCAAAGCCGATAAAGCCTCCAAAAAATGCTTACACCATTTCTCAAATTAGCTTGGGTGACGAGCTAACTTATTCAGTGCGCTTTGAAAGGTCAAGAGATCCTTTACTTGCTCAACATGTATATAACTTTTCTGTTTAAGGATTGGCTTTTTCAGGTCAAAAACCTAAAAAAAGCGGCTTTTGAAGACAGAGGAACAATTTTAGCCTTAACACAAGATCTGCCACAATGGCTTGTAAAAAAGAAAGTAAGTGCCCTTTTCCATGCTTGTTCAGACGCTAAAGTTATAAAATTTATACCAAAAGAGCAGTTCCCGCTTTTCATTCAGCTTGCTCGAAAGCTTAGTTATTATCTGCCTGACCTAGGGTTAAACGAAAGTTTTGATCAAAAAGACCCTTCAACTTATTGCTTAAGTGTGGATGTTTCATCATATGAAAGATTTTTTGGAAGTTTTAGTAAAGCTCTAGACTTTATAGATTCCACTATAACTAAAACTTTAAATCTTAAGCTACCTTTTGTTGTTTCTAATAGCCCAAACTTAAATGTTTTAATTTTCCGCTTAGCACAAAATAAGGTTTTTGAGAATTTAGAAGAGGCTCTACAGCTTGTAAAAGACTTGCCGATTGAAGAGATTTTAAGCGAAAGAGATGAAATAGTAAGACTTGCAAAATTTAAAATTTTTAAATTAGCTCAAGCTTTAGATAATTTAGCCCTTTTAAAAAACCTTTTAAGCGAAAAATCCTTCAAACTACTAAGCAGCTTAGTTGCTAACACTTCAGCGATCACTAAGCTAAGACCAGAAAGAAATGTTTCAGTGTTTAAAAGATTTTTTTCAGATAATCAACTAGATATTGAAAACACTATTTATGAGGCTCTTTTGTTGTTGAGACAAAAATTTTCTTCAGATAACTCTTGCCCGTTAAAAATATTTATAAAGATCACAGGTAAACAACAGTTTTTTAGGGAAATCTTTAGAGTTCCAAATTACTTTACAGAGTGCTGGTGTAGAGACCTTGCTAGAGTAGTAACCAAAAAACTTATCTTCTCCCCAGAAGATTTAACTGTTATAGGATTAGACCCATATGAGAAAGATTTTAACTTTCAAATAAAACTATTTAACAATCGGCAGAAAAAGTCAAAAATCTCAGAAATCATTGGGATTAGTTTATTTGGAGATGTTCGCAAAATTTCTATGCAAGAGTTTAGACTCCCAGAACTTCAGTCTAAGCTAGTTTCATTGCAAGAAAAAGTCCAAAAGCAGCCCAATTACTTTGATGTCCCGCCTGTTTTATTTAAGAGACCTATTAAAATTAATACCATTAAGCTAGTTGATCCTCCAGTTTTTGATTTTAAGGCGATCATCATAGACAAAAAAAGAATTGATGTTAAAAAAACTATAATTCACGAGACAATAATGCCAGATTGGTGGAGCAACGAGATTAATGACTCTTGGTTTAATCAAAGTACAAGGCTAAATCCGAGCATTCAGTTAAATGAGCTAAATAAAAACGCTGAGTACAATAAAAATGCTGAAAAGATTAGGCAGTATTACAAGCTACTTTTAAAAAACAAAAATATTACCCTATGGGTGTTTGATATCGATGGGGAAACTTTTCTTCACGGAATTTGGGCATAATTACCAATTAAAGCTAACCTAAGATAGTGATACTCAAAAATTTAAATGAATGTAAGAAGCTCACTGATTTTAAAAAACCTACTCAAAAAAATTCTAAAAATTACTCTAAAAATTTTTTCTCTGGAGAGAGAACCGCTCAAACATCCAGCTTGATTTTTAACTTAATAGTTTCCCCCCAGTGTTTAAGACTTCTAAAGAACTTTAAATTTTTAGCTTTTAAGGAAAAACAGACAAAGTCTAAAAGCTTGTTTTTTGACCTTCAAACCATGTTTGAGTGAAAAATTTTCTTTAGAAAAGGTGCAAGTTTGGAGTTAAAATTAAAATTATGAAAGCTCGATTATGTTTTAATTTTTATTGTGATTTAACCCCTCATTCTTTAACATCAAAATATTAAGATGGAGAAAAAAAATTTAGTTGTCCCTTTGATCGCGCTTAAAGAGTCGGTTGTGTATCCTACTCACACAGCTCCTTTGTTCGCGGGTAGGCCCAAAACTATTAAAGCCATAGAGGTTGCTGAAGACCAAGATCTACTGTTAATGATGGTTGCTCAAAAAGAAGCCTCAGTTGAGGATCCAAAAGAGTCTGACTTATTTACTGTAGGGACTTTAGGAGAGATAGTTCAGACAATAAGAAAACTTGATGTTCAGTTGAGCTTAGCTGTTGAAGGCAAATTTAGGGCTAAAATCAAAAAGTTCTTAAAAACAGATGATTATTTTCTGGTTGAAATCGAAGAGCTACCTTCAATTTATGAACCTTCCAGAGAATTAACTGAAGCAATTCAGGCTTTAAGAGATACTTTTAGCGAGTACGTGAATGTTTATAAAACAAGCATCAAGGATAGCGTTTTAAACCAAATCTCTGTAATAGAAGACCCATTCCGTCTTTGCTATGCAATAGCTCCCTATATAAATTTAAAGTTCGAAGACAAGCAGGCATTGCTAGAGATCAATGATGCCCTTGAGCTAATTCACAGGCTAACTGATTTTATAAAGAAAGAAATAGAGCTTTT
>Ga0308417_1000920_pt1 | contig 20563 bp, 19 predicted proteins | sample HotsprSampleOS65_FD_203528 | JGI IMG/M metagenome (GOLD analysis project Ga0308417, IMG submission 203528) | Hot spring phototrophic mat microbial communities from Octopus Spring, Yellowstone National Park, Wyoming, United States - 20090730_OS65 ... | reverse complement strand
CGTAGTCGGGGCGGAGGGGAAGCGGCTGACCCATGGCGAGGCTCCATTGCTCGCCCCGTTGAATCAGATCCCGCCCGCGTCGGGGAATCCCTCTCGTGAGTCTCGTTCAGAAAGACTTGGTATGACACGGTGCTGTGGGCCGAGCGTCTACTCAACCGTCCGGTGATCGACCACTGGTGGCAGACGGAGACGGGCTGGGCGATCAGCGGCAACTTCCGCGGCCTCGGCCTGTTTCCGACCAAGCCAGGGTCGGGCGGCAAACCCTCGCCCGGCTTCGACCTCAGAGTTGTCGACGAGACGGGGCGGGAGGTTGCGCCCGGGACGATCGGCGACCTCGTCGTCAAGCTCCCTCTTCCTCCCTCCTGCCTGCCGACGTTGTGGCAGAACGACCAGGGCTTCCGCGAGGCCTACCTCGCCCGTCACCCCGGCTACTACACCACGGCCGATGCCGGGATGATCGACGAGGACGGCTATGTGTGGGTGATGAGCCGCACCGACGACATCATCAACGTCGCCGGGCATCGGCTGTCGACGGGGGCCATGGAGGAGGTGCTCGCCGCCCACCCGGACGTGGCCGAGTGCGCAGTGGTGGGGGTGCGCGACGACCTCAAGGGCCAAGTGCCGCTCGGGCTCGTGGTGCTGAAGGCCGGCGCTGCGAAGACGGAAGGCGACCTCGAGCGCGAGCTTGTCGCGATGGTGCGTGAGCGGATCGGGCCGGTGGCGGCGCTGCGTACAGTGCGGGTGGTGCCTCGGCTGCCGAAGACCCGGTCCGGCAAGGTGCTGCGGGCGACGATCCGCAAGATCGCGGACGGGCAGGCGTACACGGTTCCGCCAACGATCGACGACCCGGCGGCATTGGTGGAGATCACGGCGGTGGTGGCGCCGGCGAAGGCCGCGGCGGCAGGGGGCGAGACCGGTATGAGTACCATTGCATGAAAAAACGACATCCCAAAAAAAAGACCTTTTCTTTCATTTGATGTGCATCTACAACTCCGAGCGCGGCCGCTTTGGCCGGTTTTTGCTCAGGGGGACTGCAATGAAACTCATCCATACGCTTGCCGCCGCCGTTACCGTTGGCGTACTTGCCGCGGCACCGGCCCGGGCGTCGACGGTGACGATGTCGACCTTCCAAATTGTGCCCGTCCCAGCGCAAACCGTAACCAATGTTCAGGTGACGGGGCCGTCGTCAGTCAGCTGGCCCGCCATCAACGCGGGCCTGTTCAAACTCAACCTCAGCGCGCCGTCGCCGATCTTCAACAACGCTGCAGTCGTTTACGGCTTCTGCATCGACCTGTTCCACCCCATCCAGAACAATACGATCTATAGCGTGAACCCGCTCGCCGCAGCGGGAGACAACACTCCTGGCGCACCGCCCGTCCACTACCCGCTCAGCGTGACCCAGTTGAAGCAGATCAACTGGCTCACCCTCGAGGCGACCAAGGAGGCCGTTCTCAACACGCTTACCCCTGCCGAGTCGGCCGCCTACCAGATCAAGGTCTGGCAGGTCGCCTACGGCAGCGCCTTCTCCTATACCTCCGCCCCGCCCGCCGTCGGCGCGGCGCTGACGGCGATTTCCGCAGCCCTCGCCGCGGCCGATCTGTCCTCGGTCGGCATTCCTTGGGGGCTGACCGCGGTCGACAATCGTGGCGTCGCGATCGGCCGGCAGGGGCTGGTCGTCGGTAACCCCGAGCCGGTGGCTGAGCCGGCCTCGCTCGCTCTCCTCGGCGCTGGGCTCCTCGGGCTCGGTTTCGCTGCCCGCCGCCGCCCGACCGTGCACTGACCTCGACAGCGCTCGGCCCGCCCGTCGGAGAGGCCCCGGGGCTCAGCCCCCGGGGTCTCTTTTTTGTCGAGTTTGCAAGGAAACGGCCTCTGCCGGCCCTGCCTCAAAGCCAGCGAACGATGATGAAGCCGCCGGCGAGAAGGACTAGGAACGCGACAGTGAACAGGGTCAGGCGCTTCTCCACAACTGCCAGGACGGGCGGGCCGAACGTGGCGGCGACCCCGGCGACCATCAGGAACCGAGCCCCGCGTGACAGGGCCGAGGCGACAAGGAAGGGCAAGATGCCCATCCCGACCGCCCCGGAGGCGATGGTCGCGAGCTTGTAAGGGATCGGCGTGAAGCCGGCGATCGCCACCACTAGCCAGTCATAAGCGAGGTAGAGTTGGCGGAACCGCAAATCGGCCTCGTGCAGGCGATAGAAGTCGATGATCGGCACCGCGACCGCCTCATAGAGCCCCCACCCGATCAGATAGCCCCCCACGCCGCCCAAGGTGGAACCCGCGGTGCAGATCAGGGCCGAGGACAGCCAGCGGTCGGGCCGTGCCGCTGCCATCGGGGCGAGGATCACGTCGGGCGGAATGGGGAAGACGGACGATTCGACAAAGGCGATGATGAACAGCCACACCCGCGCCTGCGGATGGGCAGCAAGCCTGAGCACGGCAGTGTAGAGGCGGCGAAGGCCGGGAATGTCCACGGGATAGGCACCTTTCGACCGGGGGGCTACCCCCTGCCATGCGCTCGAGGCAGGGGCAAGGCGGCCCCCGATCCGCCTCGGGCCTTGCCTCTGTCCGGGCCTTCGCCGTCTCGCTGACGCTGAAGGCCTCGGCGAAGGCAGATCGCACTCGGCCGGAACCGGCTGTCTGCGTGCGATGCTCGCGCGGAACGCCTAGGGTGCGGTTTCCACCCCTCTGGAACCCGCTCTAGTGTCCGCGCGTTTGCCAAAGAGGGAGTTGAAGAGGGAGTTCCGTGTCGCCCCGCCTCGTGTCGCTCACCCTCGCCCTGTGGCTTGCCGCAGGGGCCCCAGCCGTCGCCCAAACCGAGCCCCACGCCTGGCTCTACGGCCCCTGGTCAGGCGGCATCGCGCCGCCCGACCCTGGGCAGAAAGCGACCGCTTGCCTCGCCTCCCCGACCGTGATCGTTACTCGCGACATCGTGCTGCACCAGACGCTGCTCGAGCCCCTCTACCAGCAGAGGATCGTCGAGACCGTGCGCGCAGTGCCGGACGGGGTCGAGATCCGCTTTCGCCCCGCCCCGGCCCGCCCCTCCCTCGGGCCGCAAGCGGGGTTCGGGTGCCCCGATCCGAACGTGCTGCGCATCAAGCGCGAACCCGACGGCTCGGTGACCTTTCCCGGCTGCCTCGGCTTTCCAGCCCCGCTCATCTCCTGTCTCGCGAGGTAAGGCTCAGCCGGGAAGGGTGAGGGTGGCGCGAAGCCCGCGCGGGGCCCGGTTGGCAAGCACGAGATCGCCGCCATGCGCGCGCGCCACACTGCGCGCGATCGCAAGCCCAAGCCCCGCACCGCCTGTCTCGCGCGACCGCGACGGCTCGCCGCGCTGGAAGGGCTGCATCACCCGCTCGATCTCGGCCTCAGTGATCCCTGGCCCCTCGTCCTCGACCACGATTCGCACCACTCCGGCTTCGGGCGGGGCGAGCCGGAGCAGGCACGACCCAGCATAGGCCACCGCATTCTGCACCAGGTTGGCAACCGCCCGCTTCAACGAGACGGGCCGGACGGAGACCGCAAGCCCAGGCGGCGCCTGCACCTTCGCCACCTCCCGGCCAGCGAGGTCGTTCGCCTCGTCGGCGACCGTGCGCAGGAGGGCGGCGAGGTCGATCACGCTTGCCGGCTCACGTGTTGCGTCTTCGCGCGCAAACGCGAGCGTGGCCGAGACCATCGCCTCCATCTCGGCGAGATCGGTGAGGATCTTGGCGCGGAGCGCCTCGTCCTCGACGAACTCGGCGCGCAGGCGAAGGCGGGTGATGGGGGTACGCAGATCGTGCCCAAGGGCGGCGAGCATCGTGGTGCGGTCGGTGACAAAGCGGCGGATCCGCTCCGCCATCGTGTTGAAGGCGGCTGCAGCCTGCGCGACTTCGCGCGGCCCTTCCGTCGCGAGCGGCGGCGCGTTCACGTCCCGGCCGAGACGCTCGGCTGCTTCGGCGAGCTGGCGTATTGGCGCCGTCAAACGCCGCACCGCCCAGAACGAGAGCAGGACGACGGCCGCCGTCATCACTGCGAGCGCGGCGAGGAAGGTGGGCGAGGACCAAGGCACGGCCGGCGGCGGACGCGCCGTAACATTCATCCAGCTCTGGTCAGGAAGACGCAGCGACGCGGCGAAGCCGCCGCCGGGGAGGTCGGCGAGAATGACCTCGCGCGGGCGCAAGTGCGGCGGCCCGCCGAGGCGGCCGAGCCACGGCGCGAGCCGCTCGGCTCGGGCGCCGCGCCCGCCCAGCGCGATGCCGGCCGTCGTCGGTTCGGAGGAGAAGACGACGGTGAAGCCCTCGGGCAGATCGGCCGTCCGCACGAGCTCCGCACGGGCCGCCTGCGGTGCCGTCGCCGCCGCCCGCCACAGCGCAGCGAGCCGTACCATCGACTCCCGCATGGCCGCGCTGCGCTGCAGCTCGACCCGATCGAGCGCATGGATCGTGAGCCCGATTACCTGCGCAGCGAACAGGCCGAAGAGCAGGACGAGGAAGGTCCGCCCCGCGATCGAGCGCGGCCAGAGCACGAGCCTCACGACGTCTCCACCGGCGCGGCGAGCACGTATCCTCCGCCGCGCACCGTCTTGATCAGAGAGGGGTTCTTGCCGTCGTCGTCCAGCTTGCGACGTAGTCGACTGATCGCGACGTCAATCGTGCGGTCGAACACACCAGCGGCGCGACCGTGCAGGAGGTCCATCAGCGCATCGCGCGTGAGCACCCGCCCGGGGCGTTCGGCGAGGATGCGCAGCAGGTCAAACTCCCCGCCCGTCAGAGCGACCTCGACCCCGTTCGGGTCAGTGAGCCGACGCCGCGCCGTGTCGAGAGTCCAGCCGGCAAACCGGAACACCTGACCCGCCAACGCCGCCCCCTCGCGGGCCTCCGCCGCCCGGTGCAGAACGGCGCGGATACGGGCAAGGAGCTCGCGCGGGCTGAAGGGCTTCGGCACGTAGTCGTCTGCGCCGAGCTCGAGCCCGACGATGCGGTCCGTCTCCTCGCCCATGGCGGTCAGCATGATCACGGGCGTCTTCAGCCCCTCTTCGCGCAGGCCGCGCAGCAGCGACAATCCGTCCTCTCCGGGAAGCATTAGGTCGAGCACGATCAAGGCGTGCGCACCGTTGGCGAGGGCGCGGCGCATCTCCCGCCCGTCGCGCGCCGTGCTTACCCGAAAGCCGTGGGTTTCGAGGAATCGGGCCAACAGGTCGCGGATCTCACGGTCGTCGTCGTCGACGAGGATATGCGGCTCCCGTTCGCTCATCGCGGAGCCTTGTCGCGCGCGCACGGGGCGCCGGCAACGCGGTGGATGTGACGGCGTGTTGCGGCGCACGCCCCCGTCATGCGCCGTTACGTTTTCCTGCACTCCGTCGGGCTCGCGCCATCCGGCAGCAACGCGCCTGCGCGAGCGTCTCGCCCGTTCCCCGAACGGCGGGGAAGGAGGACGGATGGAGGATCGGATGAGCCGGATCGTGAAGGTGGTGCTGCTTGCGGGTGGGCTTGCGACTGCGGGTCTGGTCGGCTACGGCGCAGGTCGTCTCGGTGCGCACGCCCAGCCCGGCCCGGGGGCGGGGATGGGCCCCGGCATGATGGCCGAACGCGGGCCAGGGCCGCGCTGGGACGGCCAGCGCGGCGAGTGGGGCCGGGGCCCGCAGCGTGGCGAGGCAAGGGCCGAACGCGGCCTTCTGCGCGGCTTCTTCATCAACCGCGACAAGAAGAACCTCTCCGACGAGGAGGTGCGCAAAATCGCCGAAGCCGCGCTCTTGTGGCTCGGCGAGCGGAACTGGCGTGTGGGCGAGGTGAAGGCGCTGGGTGCGCGCGAGGCCGAGCTCGCCGTGACCACGACGGATGGGAGCGTGATCGCCCGCTTCGTCATGGACCGGGACACCGGGCGGGTGCGCAGGGTCGGCTGACGCGAGGCTTTGACCGGTCGGGCACGGGGCGGCAGTCTCGCTCCCCGTGCCCGATGCCGCACCTCTGCTCGACCTTGCCGTCCCGCCCGCCGAGCGCGCCGCGCTCGACGAACTCTGCGCGCGCGACGCGGCCCTGGCGGGGATCGAGCGCCTCGCCGGGCCTCTGCCCTGGCGGCGGCGGCCGAAGGGCTTCGCCGGGCTTCTCGCCGCGATTGTCGGCCAGCAGATCAGCAACGCCGCAGCGGCTGCGATCTGGTCGCGTCTCGCCGCACTCGCCCCGCCCGCCCCCGACGCGGAGCGACTGCTGCGCCTGCCTGAGGCGGCGTTGCGGGGGGCGGGCCTGTCGCGGGCGAAGATCGCGTATGCGCGGGCGTTGGCCGAGGCCGTGGCCTCGGGCCGCTTCGACCCCGAGTCGCTCGAGAGGATGGGCGATGACGAGGCAATCGCGAAGCTGACCGCCCTGCCCGGCTTCGGGCGATGGACGGCGGAGATCTATCTCCTATTTGCTCTCCAACGTCGCGACGTCTTTCCTGCCGCCGATCTCGCGCTCGCCGCGTCTGCGGCGCGGCTGAAGGGGCTCGCCGCGCGCCCTGCCGAGCCCGCCTTGCGCGCCCTCGCCCTGGCGTGGGCGCCGGCGCGGGGGCTTGCGGCCCGCTTGCTTTGGCATCACTGGCGGTTCGTCACGTCCCGCCCCGCCTTCGACCCATGAGCGCGCCTCCCGTGCTGAGCCCTGACCCGAGGATACGCCTCGAATTCCCCGATGGGCAGATCGCCGTCGTCGTCTTTGACCGACCCGACAAGCGAAACGCCTTCGACCTTGCGATGTGGCGCGCGCTGCAGGCGGTGATGGAGGGGCTTTCGGCCGATACCTCGCTGCGCTGTGTCGTGCTGCGCGGCGCCGGGGCGGAGGCCTTCAGCGCGGGCGCGGACATCTCCGCCTTCGCTGAGGAGCGGGGGACACGCGAGAAGGAGGAGGTCTACGGCCGCGCGCTGCACGAGAGCCTACAGGCGGTGCGGACCTGCCTGCACCCGACGGTGGCGATGATCCGCGGCGTGTGTCTCGGTGGGGGGGCCGGGATCGCCACGATGTGCGACTTCCGGGTCGGCGGCGAGGGAATTCGGTTCGGCATCACCGCACGCAGCCTGGGCATTTGGTACCCTTACGCGGAGATGGACCCTGTGATCCAGATGGTCGGAACCGGTGTGGCAGCGGAGGTGTTCATCGAGGGGAGGGTGTTCTCGGGCCGGGAAGCGTACGAGAAGGGCCTGCTGTCGCGCCTCGTTCCGGACGAGCGGGTGGAGGAGGAGGCGATGGCGCTGGCGCGCCGCATCGCCGAAGGCGCCCCGCTGTCTGCGCGGTTCCACAAACGCGCGATCCTGAAGCTCAGAGGGCCCCTGCCGATCAGTCCGGAGGAGGCAGCGGCAGTCAACGACTTTGTTCTGACCGAAGACTTCCGGAACGCGTTTCGCGCCTTCCTCGACAAGCGGCCGCCGAAGTTCGAGGGCCGCTGACGGCGGGCACCCTTGCTGGCTGTGGCGCGTTCAACCCGTCCGCGCCCGGTGCAGCGTTTCGTACCCGGTGCAGCGTTTCGTAACGGTGTGTTCATGACTCGCCGCGACGATGGCGTGCCGATATGTTCGCCGCGCTCACCGAGGCCACCGCTTCGGCCCTGCCCCCGCATTTCCGCCAGGCCTCCGCCACGCCGGAGACCTGGGCGGAGCGCGGGGTCGTCCTGCCTCTGACCACGCCAGCCCTCGCCTTCGCCCGCCTTCGCCGCCACGGCACCGAGCCGCCCGATCTCGTGCTGCGTGGCCCGGACGGCACCCGCGGCTGGTACGCGATTCCGCTTGCCACGGTCGCGGACTATGCCACCCCCTCGCTGTTCGACCGCGCGCTGCTTGCGGCGCTTTCCGCTGCGGGCACGCCATCGCCACAAGGAGTGGCCGCGGCGCGCCGGGCCGCTTCGCTTGCCGGGCTAGCCGGGCGCGCCGTCGCGGCGGCCGAGGCCGAACGGCAGCGGCGCGAGCAAGCCGACATCGCCGCCGCGCTTGCCGCCCTCGTCGCCCGGCTGGCCGAACGCGACGAGGACGCGCTTGAAAGACGCCCCGTCGCGGCCGAAAGCCTGGTCGCCTTCGCGCAGGAAAACCGCGCATGGCTTGATCGCGCGGCCCGCTCCGCCGGCCTCGACACGGCGGCCTTTGTCTCCGCTCTGCATGCCCTCGCCGTTGCGGTTGCGTCTGCCCGCCGGCTCGAGGCCACGCTGGCCCGCGCCAACGCCTTCGTTGCGTCCATCTCCGCCGTGACCCCCGTCTCCGAGGAGGAAGAGGCGGTATTCGGCTTCCTCGCGCGCGCCGTCTCCATCACCGTTGAAGCGGCCGCGGGCCAGCTTCAGGCCTTCACCGGCACCGCCCTCTCCCCGATGCGCACCATCCGCGCCGCAGCCGATGCCGGCGCTGCCTGGCGGGCCCCGCTCGATCTCGCCGAGCGCGTCCTCGATGGCTGGGCGGCGCTGCTGTCCGTCTGGGAGGAGGCAGGCGAAAGCCAACTCGACCGGCTAGCGGCACTCTGGCTGATTGGGCGGTCGCTGCCGCCGCTGCCGCGCGAGCTCGACGCGGCGCTGGGGCGGTCGGTGGCATCCGCAACGGTGCGCGACCGCTGGCCGGAGACCCCGGCGCGCCTGCGCGGACGAAGCATCGCGCTGCGCCAAGCCCAGCTCGAGCGTCTGCTGGTTCGCGCCGCATGACGCTCGATCGCGCCACCCTGGCCGATCTTCGCGCCGCCATCGCCGAGCGCGGAGCGGACCGTCTCGGCGCGGTCGTCGCTCTGGTCGATCGTCTGGCCGACCGCGGCGAAGCGGACACGCTGATCGCCCCGTTCCGGCCAGCGATGCGGGCGAGCACCGCCGCCTTCCCCCGACCGGCCTCGATCGGGCGGTTGCTCGCGCTTCCCTTTGAGCCCATCCTCATTCACCCGACCGACTGGCACCGCGGCGACCTCACCATCCCGCGCAGTGCGCTCCGGCCGATGATCGCGATCGTCACCGAAAGCCTGGCCCGCGGGCCACTTTCGGCTCTCCCCGCTCGGCTCGAGGGGCGTCTTCTCGGCGAGCCCGTTGTCCTGTTCGAGGCGGGGCCGGAGCTTTGGCGTTGGTCGAGCGATGTCCTGCGCCCGTTCGGCGGGACGGCGCCGGTTCCGCCCTCCGCCGGACCGATCCTGATGATCGAGCCCCTGTTCCGCGGCTTTTGTGCGGCGGTCGCCGACCTGCTTCGCCTCGGGCGGGAACTGGTCGCGCTCAACCCCGCCCTCGCGTCCGTTTCCGATCCGTGGCAGGCCGTGCGATGTGCCCTCGAGGCGGCCGCCGCGCCGCCATTCAGTCCCGGTCTGTTCCGCCGCACGGCATTGATCGCGCTGATCCGTTTCGGCCATCTGCCGGGTGTCCCCCTGCTCGTGCGCGATCTCGCGCGCAACGCCGGGCTTGGCGATGTCGAGGAGGCGATCGGCCAGGCGCTGGACGCTGTGGTGGCTAACTTGGAACGGGCCGTCGCGGAGGCGGGCCAGACGCTGCTCGCCCGTCCCTTCGGCGACGTCCGCGGCGCCGTCGCCTTGGTCGAGCGGCTTTCGGCGCTGCTCGACGATCGCCTGCAGATGCGCAACCCGGCGCGGCGCGACGCGATCTCGGCGCTCGGCCGGGCCTGCGAAACCATGCTGGAAGAGGTTCTGACGGAGGTCGTTGGGCGCGAGGTCGTTGAGGGCGCGCTCGAGGCCGTCAAGCGCGACGGGCCCGTCTCGGTCTTCGCCCGGCTGGAGGCGGCCGCCCGAGGCGCAGCCGAACTCGCTCAGGCTGCACAGCGGCTGGCGCCCCGGGCCGGATGGCCCGATGCCTTGCTGCGCCGCGCCGCCGAGGCGGTGGTCGAAACGGGCCGGCACTGTCCGCCGGGGCTACCGCCGGAGCGGCCGGGCCGGGTCGACCTTGCCAGGCTGGTCGAGATCCTGGCCGGACCGGATCGCGCCCTCGCGCTGCTCGCGTGAGCCGGCCTCCGCCCCTGCTGCGCGACGTGAGGCCCTAGCCCTCAGCCGAATGCGCCAACCTCGTGCGCGATCGCGGCCGAGCCTTCCCGAACCAGGGCGAACCACGCTCGCATCGGCGCGAACAGCTCGTCGTGCTCGCGCTCGTAGGTCGCCGTCGCCCGCGGGCCAGCCGGTTCACCGAAGTCCATCGCCGACGCAGGGTCCGGCCGGCGCGGGAACACCTCCTCAAGCAGATCGACGGCTGCCGGCACGTCGAGGCGCAGCAGACGCGACAGCAACCCCGCCCGTGTCACGCCGTGGCGCGGGCTAAAGTCAGGGGTGCGGGCGGCAAGCAGCCAAATTCGATGGATGGCCGCGATCCGCACTGCATGCAGGGCGAACAGCCGATCCGAAGCCTGCGGCCCTGGCCAGACGGCATCAAGCCGAAGCCCGTCGCGCTGCAGCCGGCGGAACAACCGCCGCACGGGGGCCGCGAAGCCGAGGGCCTCGAGCGCGTCCGCGACCGCAATCAGCTCCTCGCGCCGTCCCTGCCGTGTCGAGCGCTGCGCCCGATCAAGCCAGGTGCCCGGGTCGAGGGTGGCGACGTAGCCGCGCAGGATGTCGATGTCGCCGCGGGCGCGAGCGGCTGCCGCCATCGCCATGGCGCGCCCGAAGCGGGGGCTCTTTTGTGCGAGTTCGGCGAAGGTTTCCGGGGCGCGGGCGATCGCCGCGCCGAGCCCTTGCACGGTGTTGGCGAGCCAGCCGAGCTGGTGGAGGATGGCATTGTTCGGAATCGCCCGCAGCTCGCGCGGGTGCGAAATGACGGCAGGGCCTCCGAGCCCGTCCGTCTCGCGCTTCGCCGGCCGCGAGCCGGTCGGGTCCAGCAGGGCGGGGCCGAAGGCGCCAAGAAGGGCCGCGTAGCCCGGGTCCTCGGCCAGGCTCTCCATGGCAGCGCGCAACGAACCGAAGAACTCCGCCGCGTAGTCGGCCTCCAGGTAGATTGGGTCCTCCTCGGCGAGCGGCGGGCTGAAGGCATGCTCGGCGATGCGGGCGATCGTGGCTGAGGCAAGCTTGGGCGTGCCGAACAACACGTAGCCGTCCGAGCCCTGGAAGGACGACTCCTCGCGCACGGCGAGACCGGCCTCAGCGAAGCGGGCGCGGGATTGCGCCGGAGCGAGATACTCGAGCCGGTCGGCGAGAGAGCCCGGGTGGGCGCCGCGGCCGATCGACTCGCCATGGGTGTTGAACAGAACGAGTTCGAGTCCGCCGAGGTCAAAGCGCGTCAGCGTCTCCGCGAGTTTCAGGCGCAGCCGTTCGATCAGGTAGGAGGCGGCCAGCTGGCCGACGAAGCGCCCCGAGTCGGAGTAGCCGAACTGCAGGCAAAGCCGGCCTGCGCGGCGCAGGTGGTGGCGGAAATGCGGGCTGCGCAGCGCCTCCTCTAGCACCCTAGCGCCGTGCTCCAGCCCCTCGGCGGTCTCGAACAGGGGGCTGATCTCCACCTTCTCGGCCACCCCGAAGCGACGCGCCAGCCAGAGCGCTGCGAGCAGGGTGTAGCCGGTCTCGGTCTCGGCGATCAGGAAGCGGATCGGCTGCGAGCGGTCGATGTGCTTCACGATCTGCGCCACGGTCATCATCAGCCGTGTGGCCGAGGACTGTTCGGCGAGGATCGCGCCGAAATCGACCGGGATCGGCTCGACCGTCTCGAGCGCGGCGTTGATCGCGGCGATCAGGCCGCGCCGCCGCGCCCGATCCTCCGGCCCCGAGTCGAAGCCCAAGCGATGGCGGAGCGCGTTGTGCACTTGCTGCGCGTTCAGCCGAACGTGGGTGTGGGCGAGCGACAAGCCGTGGGAGACGAGACCGGCGCGCGCCACCACCAAGGCCAGACGCGCCTCGTCGTCGGCCGCTTCGGCGATCGCGGCATCGAACAGGGGGAGCAACTCGGCAACATCGGTCAGCGCGCGCTCGCTGCCCTCGATCAGGGCGCGGGCAAAGCGCTGCACGGCCGCAGGCTCCGGCGCCGTGCCGGCGGGGCAGAGCGCGTGCTGGCGGTCGGTCTCGGCCAGCGCTTCGGCCAAGCGACGGGCGAGCCGGCCCGGCGGGGCGAAGGAGGCGAGGCGGGCGAGGCCCATCGCCTTCATCCGCAGCCGGAATCGGAGTGTGTCCGCCCAGCCGATATCGGTTCGCCCATCTTTATCGTAGCCGACCCAGGAGGCGACAAGAAGTGGGGCGGGGTCGAGCTGGCGCCAGCGATCGGGCCAGGTGGCACGGGCGGCGCGGAGAAGTGCGGCGACGAAGGTGTCGATCGCATCGCGCGCATGCGCGATGGCGCCCGCGGCTTGGGCGAACTCCTCCTCGAGCGTGATCGGCCCCGGCCGGTGGCCGGGCGGTTCGATGGAAAGCGCCGCCGGGTCGTGCGCCGCTCTGGCCAGCAGGGCGGCGGTGGCGAAGGGCATGGCGAAGGTCGGGTGCGCGGTGAAGACGGCGGCGAACCGGGGGCGGCAGACGGAGGCAACGAACGACGCCCACGGCACCGGACTGTCGGCCGGGTCGGGGCGAATGATCCGCGCCGCAAGGCGGTCGAAGGCAGCCGGATCAGGGTCGCCGACATACTCAGCAAGCCGCCGCGCGCGATCCCGGAACGCCTGGTCGGCCAGGGCGCCGATAACGGCGCCCAGACTCTGGACATCGAGCGCGCCGTCGTCGATCCGCCGGCTAAGGGCGAGCGCGACCGACAGCACAGGGTTGCCGAAGGGGTCGCGCTCCGCCCCCGCCCGCGCGCGGGCAATGAGGCCCAAAAGGTCCTCGATCGCGGCATCGAGAAACGGCGTCGCGCTCAGCGCATCCATGCGCGCAGTGTGCACCTGCGAAGGATGCCGCGGCCAGGGCCTTGCACCCCGCTCCCGCCGCTGCCCGCAGCCAGGGTCGATGACGCCGCCCCCGAGACGGGCCGAGAAGAGGCCAAGGCGGCAGACGCGCGGATGGGCCGGGAGCCTTCAGCACAAGCCGCGAAGCGCGGTGCAAACCCGCTCCACCTGGGCGTCGTCGAGTTCCGGGAACATCGGCAGCGACAGCACTTCGCCTGCGGCCCGCTCGGTCTCTCGGCAGGCGGAGGGCCCGAGCGGGATGCGGCCGCGATACGCCGGCTGAAGGTGAATGGGCACAGGGTAGTGCACGCCGGTGCCGATGCCCGCTGCCCGCAGCCTCGCCTGCACCGACGCGCGGTCCGGGCAGCGGATGACATACTGGTGGAAGACATGCGTGGTATTCGGCCGGCGAGGCGGGGGCGCGAAGGGTGTATCGGCCAGCGCCTCGTCATAGGCGCTGGCGATCGCGACCCGGCGGGCGTTGGCGGCATCGAGACGCGAGAGCTTGACGCGCAGGATCGCCGCCTGCAGCTCGTCGAGGCGGGAGTTCACGCCGGGGAGGTCACTGACGTAACGTTCGCGCCAGCCGTACTGGCGAAGGGCGGCGATGCGTTCGGCGAGCGCCTCGTCATCCGTCGTCACGACGCCACCATCGCCGAGTGCGCCGAGGTTCTTCGTCGGGTAGAGGGAGAAGGCGGCAGCGACGCCGAAGCTGCCGCACTTCCGCCCGGCCCAGACCGCACCATGGCTCTGTGAGCAGTCCTCAACCACTGCAACGCCGTGACGATGTGCAGCGGTAATGATGGGCTCGATCTCGGCCATTCCGCCGTAGAGATGGACCGGGATCACGGCGCGGATTGGCGGCAGGCCGGCCGGGGGGGAGGCGAGCACGGCAGAAAGTTCCGCCGGGTCCATCGTGAAGTGGCGGGGGTCGATGTCGACCAGGATCGGGGTCGCCCCCGCTATCTCGATCGCGGCCACGGTCGCAACGGCGGTGTGCGAGACGGTGACGACCGAAGCCCCCGGCCCGATGCCGAGGCCGCGCAGAATTAGGGCAAGGGCGTCGGTGCCGTTGGCGACGCCGACCGCGCATCTCTGCCCCTGCCAGGCGGCGAAGTCCTTCTCGAAGAGAGAACATTCCGCGCCAAGGATGTACCAACCGGAGGCGAGGACGCGTGCCACTGCCCGATCGATCTCCGCTGCGGCGGCGCGGTAGCCGGCCCCCGGGTCGGCCTGCGGGACGATCAGCGGCGGCGAGGGGGCGTTCATGGCGGTGCTCACAGGTAGCGTGGAAGGCGGGCACGATACCATGCCAGGGTGCGGCGAAGCCCGTCCTCGAGGGAGACGCAAGGGGCCCAGCCGGTCGCGGACCGGAAGCTGGCGTCGTCCGCGACGTAGGAGCCGATGTCGATCCGCGCCCGTTCGGCCGGAAACTCCTTCACCGCATAGCGGCCCGAGCCGTTGACCGCGACCAGGAGGTCGGCCAGAGCGCGCAGGGCGATCGGGGGCGAACCGCCGAGGTTGTACACGCCAGAGGGTGCGTCGAAAGCGGCGAGGAACGCCTCCGCCACATCGTCGGCAAAGGCGAGGTCGCGCAGCTGCTCGCCTCCCCACACCTCGAACGGTTCGCCTTCGAGGACGCGCCGGATCCAGAGGCCGAGGAAGGTCTGCCGGCCATCCTTCACCCTGAGCCCGGGGCCGTAGCAGTTGGTCAGCCTCAGGGAGACGACGCGGCGGCCGCGGACCTTGTGCTCGAGCAGCCAGTACTGTTCGGCGGCCCATTTCGCGACGGCGTTCGCATCGGGCGGGTCGACGACGTGGTCCTCGGCCACCGGCAGGCGGCGCGGCCGGCCGTAGACCTGCCGCGTTGAGGCGTGCACGACAGGGGCGTTTGGCGCGGTGGCGCGCGCGGCGAGGATCAGGCGTAGGGTCGCGTCCGCGTTGTGCGCAAGGTCGCCGCGCGGGTCGGCCTCGCTTCCGGCGTGCGAGGTCTGGGCCGCGCAATGTACGATCGCCTCCGCCCCCTCGAGCGCAGGCTCCAGCGCGTCGTGTCGGAGATCAAGGCGGTGGACCGTGGCTTCGATGCCGTCGAGATTGGTCGCATTCGCCCCGGTCTCGGGCAGGAAGGCGTCGAGGATGCGGACCCTGGCACCGCGCGCGGCGAGCGCGCGCGCCACCGCCGAGCCGATAAAGCCGGCCCCGCCCGTGACCACCACCGTCCTGCCGTTCCAGTCCATCGCCCTCTCGCCGTGGCGGCACGCGAACACGGCGCCGTGGCTGGAGCATGGCGCGTTCAGGCCGCCTCGGCGACCGAGGCCTGGCGTGCGGCAAGAATCCGATCGACGGCTTCGCGCGCCGCGTCGGCGAAGGGCATGAGCACGAGGTCGGCCCCCAAGGTGCGAAGCCGATCCCTCTGCGCGGGGAAGGTCGCGGTCAGGGCGACCCGGCCGCGGAAGCCGGCATGGCGAAGTGCGGCGACCAGGGCCTCCGCCGTGTCGGCTTGGCCGAGAATGCCGGCCAGCGGCGGCACCGCCACCACGACCCACTCGGCCCGGTCGACCGGCAGGTGGGAGATGAACACCGGGTCGGAGATGTCGCCGTAGATCGCGGGTCAGCCGCGGCGCTGGAAGGCGCGCACCGCTTCCGGGTCGAAATCGACACCGAGGAAGCCGACCCCGCGGGCGCAGAGGTGTTCGGCGATCGCAGTGCCGTAGCGGCCGAGGCCCCACAGCACGACCGGCCGCGCGGGAGCTTGCCCGCTCTCCACTGGATGGTCCTCGCGAAGGGCACGGCTGCGTTCAAACACGCCGAGGAAGGGTTCGAGGCGGCCATAGACAGCGTTGGAATGCACAATCATGTAAGTCGACAGGCCGATGGTGACGATGCCGATCAGCGTCACAAGCCCGACCGCCTCGGGCCCGACATGGCCGAGCTCGTGGCCGAGCGCGATGAAGACGAGGCTGAACTCGCTGATCTGGGCGAGCAGGATGCCGACCAGGGCGCTGATGCGCTTGCGATAGCCCATCACGCCCATGATCGTCATCATGATCAAGGGCTTGCCGAGGAGGACAAAGAGCGAGAGCACGACCGCATCAACAAGCGTGCCGGCGACGGCGGAGAAGTCGAGCAGGGCGCCGAGCTGGAGGAAGAAGAAGAGGAGGAGGAAGTCCCGCAACGGGGCGAGACGCGCCGCGATCGTCTCCCGAACCGAGGTCGAGCCAAGGCTGACGCCGGCAATCAACCCGCCGAGTTCCTTCGACAGCCCGACCGAGTCCGCCGCCGCCGCGCCGACCGCTGCCCAGCTCAAGGCGAACAGGACCAGGAGTTCGGGGTCGCGCGCGAGCTCGTGCAGCAGAGGCTCGGCGAGGAAGCGCATGAACAGCGCGGTAAAGACGACGAAGCCGACCGCGCCGCTCGCAGTTACGGCGAGGGCGCGCAGCCCATCCTCAGCCCCCGCGGCACCGATGGCGGTGAGCACGATCATCGCCACCACCACGCAGAGGTCCTGCACGATCAGGATCCCGAGTGCGATGCGGCCATGCAGCGAGTCGATCTCGCGTTTGTCGGAGAGCAGCTTCACCTCGATGATGGTCGAGGAGAAGGTGAGCGCGATCGCGACATACACGCTTTCCGTCCAGCCGAGGCCGAGGGCGAGGCAGAGCCCGAGACCGCCGAGCGCAGTGAAGGCCACTTGGCCGAGCCCCGTGGCGGCAGCGACCCGGCCGAAACTCCGGATCAGACCGAGGTCGAGCTTGAGCCCGACCAAGAAGAGGAGGAGCGAGATGCCGAGCCTGGCGAGGGTCTCGACCACCTCTCCGGTGCGCACGAGCGCTAGTCCCGCCGGCCCGACCAGGATGCCGACCGCGATGAAGGAGAGGATCAGCGGCTGCCGCGCGGCGATGCCGACGAAGCCGAGCGCCGAGGCGATCGCGAGCAGGACCGCCACGTTCTCGAAGACAGACACTGCCCGTCCTCCTCCCTGTCAGGGCCAGACTATGGCGGTTTCGGGCTGCCGGGAAACCGCCTTTCCGCCTGCTTGGGAGGGGACGGTCCTGTTCCCACATTGCCCGTCATGCGCGCGCCTGTTGGCCCCGCCACGCTGCGTGATCTGGTCGCCGACCTTGCCCGGTTCGCGGACAAGCACGCGCTCGTGCATGTGCGCGGGGGCAGGGGCGAGGCAACGGGGTTCGCGGCCATAGCCGAGGCGGCGCAGCGGCTCGCCGGCGCGCTTGCCGCACGCGGCCTTGGTCGCGGCGACATGGTCCTCTTGTGGGGGCCGAACTCGGCGGACTGGGTGATCGTCCGCCTCGCCCTCGGCGTACTCGGCGCCATCGCCGCCGCGCTCGACGACCTGACGACGGAAGACGAGGCGCGTGTCCTTGTCCCCGACATCGCGCCGAAGCTCGCCTTCTCCTCGGCCGCGCATGCGCCCGTCCTGCGCGCGCTGGCCCTAGGCCTGGAGATCGTCTCCCTCGATCGGGCGGAGGGGCTGCCGCACTGGTCGGAGATCGCTTCGGGCGCGCAGGCCGCCCTGCCGCCGATCGCGCCCGAGGACCCGATGATGCTGGTCGCCACCTCCGGCACCACGGGGCGGCCGAAGACCTTCCTGCTGTCGCACGCCAACGTCCTGCACAATGTGCGCGCCCTTGCGGGCCAAGGCATCGTCGCGGAGGCCGACCGTGCCCTGCTGCCCCTGCCTCTGCACCACGTCTATCCGCTGACCGTGGGCATCCTGACCCCGTTCTCCATCGGAACGACGGTGGTGTTTCCTGAGAGTGTGACCGGCCCCCATCTGGTCGCAGCGCTCAAGGAGGGGCGCTGCACGGTGATGGTCGCGGTGCCGCGCCTCTACTCGGCCCTGCTTGAGGGGCTTATGGCGCGGGTGAGGGCGCAGGCTTGGCCGAAGCGCGCCGCCTTCCGCGCCCTGTTCGCTCTGTCCCTGCTCTTGCGCCAGCGGTTCGGTATCCGCGCCGGCCGCGCCCTGTTCCGCTCGCTGCATGCGCAGTTCGCACCGGAGTTGTGGCTGATGGCTTCGGGAGGGGCCGCGTTCGAGGCCTCGGTGATCTGGCCGCTCGAGGCGCTGGGCTGGCAGGTGCTGTCCGGTTGGGGTCTGGCGGAGACGGCCTCGATCCTGACCAACAACCGCAAGGACCAAGCGCGCATCGGCTCCGAGGGCTGGCCGCTGCCAGGGGTCGAGCTCCGCGTTGCCGACCCGGACGAGCGCGGGGTCGGCGAGCTCGAGTGCCGCGGGCCGTCTGTGTTCGCAGGCTACCGGAACGATCCGGAGGCGAACGCGGCAGCCTTCACCGCTGACGGGTGGTTCCGCACCGGCGATCTCGGTGTCATCGACGCCGACGGTTATGTGCACATCGTCGGCCGGGTGAAAGAGATGATCGTGCTCGGCGGCGGCAAGAACGTGTTCCCTGAGGAGGTCGAAAAGCGGCTCGCCGCCGACCCTGCGATCAAGGAGGTGGCGGTGCTCGAGCGCGATGGCCGCCTGGTCGCGCTGGCGGTGCCGGACGAAGGCGCGATCGCCGCGTCCGGTTCGACGCGCATCGAGGATGCGGTCCGCGTCGCGCTGGCCACGGCGCAGCAGGCCCTCCCACCCTGGCAGAGGCTGGCGGGCTTTGCGATCGCGCGCGAGCCCTTGCCGCGCACGCGGCTGGGCAAGATCCAGCGCTTTCGCCTGCCGGCCCTGTACAATGCGGCGCGTTCGGGGCGGAGTGCGGCCGCGCCAGAAACGGCGGAGGACGAGCGGCTTTTGGCGGAGCCCGCAGCGCGCGCGATGTGGGAGATGCTGCGCGCCCGCTTCCCTGATCGCCTCGTCTCGCCGGCGCAGTCGCCGCAGCTCGATCTTGGCATCGACAGCCTGGGCTGGGTGGAGATCTCCCTCGAGGCGGAGTCGCGCCTCGGCCTCGGCCTGACCGAGGCAGACTGGGCGGAGGTCAGGACGGTGCGCGACATGCTCGCGCTCGCGGTTGCGCGCGCCGCGGCAGCGGAGCCTGCGAAGGCCGCCGCCGCGCCCGACCCCGTCTGGCTCGCGCCGCAGGCCTTGCCCCATCGTCTCGCCGGCCGGTCTCTCGCCGTGCTCAACCAGGTGGCCTGCGCGGCGATGTTCCGGCTTCGCAGCGAGGGGCGCGTCCACATCCCCGCCGGACCGGTGATCGTCGCCGCCAACCACCTCTCCGACCTCGACCCCTTGATCATAGCAGCGGCCCTTCCCGGCGAGGCGCTTGCGCGCATCCGTTGGGCGGGAGAGGCGTCGCGACTGTTCCGAAGCCGAACCGGCCGCTTTCTCGCGCGCGCTGCACGCGTCTTTCCGGTCGAGGAACGCGCGCCGGCGACCACGCTCGCCTACGCCAAAGAGGCGCTCGCCCGCGGCGAGTGCTTGGTGTGGTTTCCGGAAGCCTGGCGCAGCCCAGATGGCCGGCTGCAGCGATTCCTGCCCGGCATCGGCGAGCTTGTCCGCGCCACGGGTGCGCCGGTGGTGCCGGCGCGGATCATCGGCACCTTCGAGGCGATGCCGCGCACCGCGCGCTGGCCCAGGCCCCGCCCCGTGCGCTTGCTCTTCGGGCCCGCCCTCTCGGCGGCCGAGTTGACGGCAGGCGGGGCGGATGCGCAGGCGATTGCCGAGCGGATTCGGGACGCGGTCGCCGCCCTTCCCGGCTGAACGCGACTGGACCTCGACGGGGGAGCAGCGATGGCGGAAGGGATTGATGCCGTGGTCTTCGACCTTGGCGGTGTGCTGATCGACTGGAACCCGCGCCACCTTTACCGGCGCATGTTCGATGAGGAAGCCGAAATGGAACGCTTCCTTGCCGAAATCTGCACGCCAGAGTGGAACCTTGAGCAGGACCGCGGCCGCCCCTGGGCGCAGGCGATCGCCGAACTGTCTGCCCGCCACCCCGACCAGGCGGAGCGGATCCGAGCCTATCGCGCGCGCTGGCCCGAGATGCTGAACGGTGCAATCGAGGACACGGTCGGCGTGCTCGAACGTCTCGATCAGGCGCGGGTGCCGCTCTACGCTATCACCAACTGGTCGGCCGAAACCTTCCCGATTGGCGAGCGGATGTTCCCGTTCCTCGCCCTGTTCCGCGGCATCGTGGTGTCGGGGCGGATCGGCTTCGTCAAGCCGGAGTCGCAGATCTACCGCCACGCGCTCGCGCGTTTTGGGCTTCTCGCCGAACGAACCCTGTTCATCGACGACACTCCCGCCAATGTTGCGGGCGCGCGCGCGGTCGGGATGCAAGCGATCCGTTTCGTCGGCGCTGAGGTGCTGGCCCGCGACCTCTCGGCGCTCGGCATACCGTGCGGGGGGTGATCGTGCCGCGCCACCTGGAAGAACTCGTGCAAGTGGCTGTCCTTGGCAGCCGCTATCTGCTGCTTCTTGTTGTTCTCGGCCTGGCGGCAACGCTCCTCGTTTTCGCCGTCCAGTTCCTCTACCTGCTCGGCGCGTTCGTCCTTCGCTTTCCAGCGGCCTCAAAGGCGCCGGTGATCGTCGCAGTGCTCGACCTGATCGACATAGCGTTGATCGCCGGGCTGATCTTCACCGTCGCCATCTCGCTTTACGACCACTTCATCCGGCGTGTGGCGTTGCCTGCTGATCGGGGTCGGCCGCCTTGGCTCTCCAATTTGAACGCCGCGACGCTAAAACTCACCCTGGCCTCGTCGATCGCCGCCATCAGGACGCCTCGAAAAACCTCTGGCTGCGACGCGGTCTGATCTGATTCGCTGAGGTTGGCAATGGCGGAGGTTGGGGATGGCGGGTCAGGCTGGTTTCTTCGACGCGGAGGAGCGTCTGCGCTGGCT